>Ga0209707_1000462_pt1 | contig 24756 bp, 17 predicted proteins | sample EN4Hudsemesocosm_FD_184630 | JGI IMG/M metagenome (GOLD analysis project Ga0209707, IMG submission 184630) | Methane-oxidizing microbial communities from mesocosms in the Hudson Canyon - EN4B Hudson Canyon (SPAdes) (version 2) | ecosystem: Environmental > Aquatic > Marine > Cold seeps | place... | reverse complement strand
TCGACATTAATGATTTCAGCATCCAAACCTAATAGCGATAAAAATACTTCAACGCGGTGAGAGTGGCCTGAAAGTGGGTGACGGTATAGTGTAATGTTTGACATGTTTTTCACTCCTGAGTGGTGTTCTTAATAATTGGCTGTCTGCCTTGTTGATGTGACCAGTATCCTGATTTACCTTATGTAGATAAACAGTGCTTTCATTGAATGATTGTCAATGGTATGTTGACAATATGGATACTTTAGATGGAATGAGAACAATAGTTGCGGTGGTAGAAACGGGTTCGTTTACGGCTGCCAGCGAGCGACAGGGCATATCAAAAGCACTGGTGAGTAAATACGTCGGTGAAGTTGAGAATCGTTTGGGGGTGCGTTTGTTTAATCGTTCAACGCGTCGCCTTTCGTTAACTGAAGAGGGGCAGCGATATTACGATCAGGTTGTACCTTTGCTTGAAGAATATGCGGTCATGGTGGATAACGTGACCGGTGCTCAATCAGCACCCCGTGGGTTATTGAGAATCAGTGTGCCACAAACGTTTGGCGAAATGAGCCTTTCTCCTTTAATTCCAAAATTCCTAGAAAACTATCCTGACTTGAGTGTCGATCTTCAATTATCAGATCGCATGATTGATATGCTGGAGGAGGGCATTGACGTTGTTATTCGCATAGGAGGGGTTGATGACTCAAGTCTGATCGCTAGGCACATAAAAACCTTGCCTCTAAGTTTGTGCGCTTCGCCGGGTTATATAAAACAATATGGTGAACCTCAGAATGCCCAGCAGGTAGCGGAGCACACCTGTATTATCGACAGCAACTTCCGAATCGGAAAACAGTGGCCAATTGTTTCACCTAATGGTCAAATCGAGTCAATAGAAGTGAGCTCAAAAATAGCGGCGAACAGCCCGCGGGCAGTTAAAGAGATTGCCATTGCTGGTGGGGGAGTTGGTATGATTCCACGTTTCATAATAGAGTCGGAGCTACAGCAAGGTACTCTGCAAGAAATTCTACCTGACTACAAAACACTGGAATTCGGTCTGTTTGCAATTTACCCCCATCGACGGTATTTATCGAAAAAAATACGTTGCTTTATTGATTTTCTAATTGATGAGTTTTCGGAGTAATAGCTGGGGGCGTTGTCTACCAGAGATCGTATGAACGGCTGAAGTTACTTTCAAACTTTTAGAGCTTGACCACTTCATCACCGATAGAAATGACACCGCTTTTTACTATTTTTGCACAGATACCACCATGTCCTAGCATCGCAGCCACGGCTCCTGCCCCCAATGCCTGCTCCATTCGCAAGCAAGGGTGGCATTGCGCTGTCGCTTCAAATTCAGCTTCTCCTATACGAAATTTTTGGTGTCTGAGCGCCATGAGGTTAATACCTGACACCACTAAGTTACGTCGTAATAAATCTGGGTTAATTGATTGAATCCCTAGCAGGCTAGCAATTACGCCAATAAGTTCCCGGTTTATCAATGTTACTTGTCGTGCAGAATCTGGTGTTCCCATACAACGGCGGTCTCCTTCCAGACCTAAACCAGTAATGGCTAGTACTTTTTCTACCTCTTTCATGGCTGTTCTACGTTCAGGGCGTAACCCTATCCATTGCAATTTACCTGGAGCTAGGTTCTGTAAATGACGGCTCAACAAATGGCCTACTGAATTCACCTTCATACCCCCTGTAAAACCACTTAGAAAAAGATGCCAACAGAGCAAGTATGGACGAGTAATATAGGTTTATCCTAATAATGATTACAAAATGCCTCTTAAATCGTGTCTGGTCTCACTGATTTTTCCCCGTTAATATCTAAGCTTCTCCAAACCAGTGCCTAGTACTATTTGCAAAAGCAACGAGCGATAACATGACAGGTACTTCAACTAATACTCCTACAACTGTTGCTAGTGCGGCACCAGAATGTAAGCCAAACAAAGAAATGGCGACGGCAACCGCTAGCTCAAAGAAATTAGATGTACCGATCATGCATGCTGGAGCAGCAATATTATGAGGCAACTTCATTGCTTTAGCTGCAGCATACATCATCGCAAAAATACCATATGTTTGGAGCAATAACGGGATGGCAATTAATAGAATAGTTTGCGGTTGAGTAATAATGGTTTCGGCCTGAAAGCCAAATAAAAGTACGATAGTTGCTAGCAAACCCGCAACAGAGCAGGGTTTTAGGCGACTTACAAACTGGTTTAGTTTCTCACTGTCACCGTTGGATTCCAGTTTTTTACGTGTGTACACACCTGCAATGAGAGGGAGAACGACATATAGTACAACCGATAACAATAATGTTTCCCAAGGTACCTGAATATCACTGACACCCAGTAAAAATGCAGCAATTGGTGCAAAAGCAAAGACCATAATAAGGTCATTGATTGATACTTGAACAAGCGTGTAATTTGGATCACCTTTTGTTAGCTGGCTCCATACAAATACCATGGCAGTGCAAGGGGCAACACCGAGTAAAATCATACCTGCAATATATTCACTCGCAGTGCTAGGATCAACCCAATCAGCAAAAATAACTTTAAAAAATAGCCAGCCTAAAGCAGCCATAGTGAATGGTTTGATCAACCAGTTTACAACTAGTGTTAGTACCAAGCCTGCAGGACGTTTACCTACATATTTTATAGCGGAGAAATCGATCTGCACCATCATCGGGTATATCATTACCCAAATAAGCACGGCGACCACTAAATTAACATGAGCAAACTCTAAGGCCGCTACCTTAATGAATAGTTCTGGTAATAAATTCCCAAACATCACCCCTGCTACAATACATAGCCCGACCCAAATTGATAAATAACGTTCAAATATACCCACTTATTAGCCATTTAACTGAATTAATCTTAAGTGTTTAACTATAGCTTTTAGCGCGATTGAAGCAAATAGGATCTATATACGGCACTACGCGTCATATATAGAATTTTCACACCATAATAAGGAACTCGGTTCGGTACTTTACTAATCCATAGTTGAATTTTTCAATTATGGAATGGGTAGTTTATTGTAGCTGGGTGCGATACTTTATTGTTCTACTTCAATAACCTGTATCAGCGTCTATTTAGATTTTTCAAGCTCATCAGAACTGACAAATTTCATCGAAATTGAATTAACACAATGTCTGGTATTTGTATCCGTTAACCTTTCACCCTCAAAGACATGCCCTAAATGTCCATCGCAATTTGCACAGAGTATTTCTGTACGTCGACCGTCTGCGTCCACTTTATGCTTAATGGCTCCAGCCAGTTCATCATCAAAACTAGGCCAACCGCAATGAGAGGGAAATTTATCTTCCGAGCGATACAAGGGGGTATTACATTGCCTACAGAGATATATGCCGCCTTCAAAAAAATCGTCATACTTTCCTGTAAACGGGCGCTCCGTACCCTTGTTAATAATGACATGTGTTTCTTCAGGGGTGAGTTTATTAAACGTTTTCATGTTGGGTTCTCATCATATGTCTGTCGCTACGATAATACGCCTCCATTATCATTTATGTATATACCTTTATTTGCCATACGGCTTTGAGAGACGTCTTTGTTAGTTGGATTAAATACTAGACATTGATTGCTTGATTTAATCATGTAAAACTCATATTTGAATTTAGATCGAATATCGCTAACCAGTCTACTCGAGAGAAAATATGAACAACGGACAGTTTGACCTCATTGTGTTTGGTGCCACCAGCTTTGTCGGCGAAATTTTATGCCAATACCTAATTGAGCAGTACGGAATAGACGGCGATGTAAAGTGGGCGGCGGCGGGCCGTTCACAAAGTAAGTTAGAAAAGCTACGCAGCAGCTTAGGCTCTAAAGCAGAAAAGCTGACTCTGTTAACCGCAGAGGCATCTGATGAAGCCTCTTTAAAATCTTTGTGTGAACAAAGTAAGGTTATTATTTCTACTGTGGGGCCTTATGCCTTATACGGTGAACCCTTAGTTAAAATGTGTGTAGATACAGGCACAGACTATTGTGATCTAACCGGTGAGGTACAGTGGGTGAAGCGAATGGTTACTCGCTATCAGGGGAAGGCTCAAGAGACAGGGGCCCGTATTGTGCACTGTTGTGGTTTTGACTCTATTCCCTCTGATATGGGGGTGTATCATTTACAGCAGCAAGCCCAGAAGCAGTTTGGTGAGCCTTGTACCAAAATTCGCATGCGTGTTAAAGCGTTACGTGGGGCTGCATCTGGCGGAACTATTGCCAGTATGATCAATATCACAAAAGAAGCGGCTGCGAGCAAAGCGTTACGCAAAGAGCTTGCTAACCCTTATTCTATCTGCCCAGTTGATCATGGTTTCTCTGTTCGTCAAGCCAATGTTACCAAGCCTGAGTTTGATTCTGAGTCAGGGCAATGGGCTGGCCCTTTTATTATGGCTGGTATTAATACGCGTGTTGTTCATCGTAGTAATGCTTTGAGTGGTAATGCCTATGGCAACAATTTTAGATATGACGAATCAATGTTAATGGGGAAGGGCAATAAGGGGCTCTTTTCTGCTGGAAGTTTTGTTTTGGGCTTAGGCTGCTTTTTAGTCGGTGCAGCCATTAAGCCTAGTCGCTGGGTAATGGAAAACTATATGCTGCCCAAACCGGGCGAAGGCCCTAGCCCTTCAGCTCAAGCAAAAGGGTTCTATGATCTTCGCTTTTATGGCGAAACTGAAAAAGGTCAGAAGATAAAGACCAAAGTGACTGGTGATCGTGACCCTGGTTATGGTTCTACCTCTAAAATGCTTGCTCAAACGGGCTTAAGCTTGGCCTTTGATATAAGCAAAGAAGAAAAAAGAGGTGGTTTTTGGACCACCGCAACGGTGTTTGATCAGCGCTTTATTAAACGTCTAGAACAGCATGCAGGATTAACGTTTACTGTTGAGTGACTGTTGCAATAGCTATGCTCTGCAAAGGGGGCTTTGTTTCATTATTGAACCTGAGCCCCTGTAACTGGCATCAATATCTAAAAATCACTATCAATATCGCTCTGAAGTTTTTCAAGCTCGTCTAATATTCGAATAAATTTTGTGCCAAAAGGTGTGACTTTATATTCAACTCGGGGTGGAATTTCATTAAATGCAATACGCTCTACGATACCAAATTCAGTATTTTTCTTTAAACAGGCATTGAGCACTTTGGTGCTTAAACCTTCAACATTTCTGACCATTTCTCCTGGGCGGTTGATGCCTTGATCTAATAACTGATATACGGTCAGGGACCACTTGCAGCCGTAAATGGTCTCAACCATACGCGCCGATTTCTCTGGCGACAATTTTCTTGAAATTTTATTCTCTAATGTTTTCATAAAGATGTACCGCTTTGTACCTACCCAACCAAATTGTGCCTACTTTTTATAGGCCGTGTGCCTGCTTAAGATTATTACACCAAATCAAAGAAAACAAACCAAGAAAACAAATATTGGAGAATGAAAAATGAGTTTTAATAAGGCAGGTATTGCATTGGTAGTAGGTGGTTCAAGCGGTATGGGTTTAGAAACAGCTAAGCTTTTAGCCGGTAGTGGCGTTGAAGTGGTTATTGTTGGTCGAAACCCGAAGAAGCTAGAACTTGCTTTGAATGAGCTAAGGTCGGTAGGGAAGGCTACTTCGATTCAAGCAGACCTTTATCAGCGAGAAGGGATTCAAACTTTAACAGATTACATTAATCAAGAAGAAACTACTGTTGGTTATTTAGTGAATGCTGCGGGCTACTTTAGCCCTAAGCCATTTATTGAACATACTGCCGATGACTACGAAATATATATGGGCTTAAATAAGGCGATATTTCAAATTTCTCAAGCGGTTGCTAAGAACATGTCTAGCGGTAATGTACGTGGTGGAAGTATTGTTAATGTAGGCTCAATGTGGGCAAAGCAGGCAATTAAAGCAACACCATCATCCGCTTATTCAATGGCAAAAGCGGGACTTCATTCTTTAACGCAGCATATGGCAATGGAACTAGCTGACCATGGCATTAGGGTTAATGCTGTATCTCCAGCCGTTGTTAAAACGCCTATTTATGAGTCATTTATCAATCCATCTGAAGTCGATGAAGCGCTTGAAGGTTTTAACGAATTCCACCCTATTGGTCGTGTGGGGCAAGCGAATGAAATCGCTGAAACAATTACATTTTTATTATCTGATAAGGCAAACTGGGTGACAGGGGCTATTTGGGATGTTGACGGTGGTGTAATGGCTGGGCGGAACTAACATAAAATATTTGAGCGGAGATAATATGTTGAATTTGGATTTTACTAAACGAGTGGTAATTGAAACAGACAAGATGAACTGGGTTGCTAGCCCTTCTGCCGGTGTTTTTCGAAAGCCACTTGCCCGCTCAGAAGAAGAAGCTGGGCATGTCACAAGTATTGTTAAATATGAGAAGGGGGCGAACTTTACTGCGCATAAGCACCCCATGGGTGAAGAGATATTTGTTTTGGAGGGTGTTTTTTCTGACGAGAAAGGAGATTACGGCCCGGGAACATATATTCGTAATCCTCCTGGTAGTCAGCACACTCCCTTTAGTGAGCAAGGATGTACTATATTTGTAAAGCTCAATCAGTTTAATGTGCATGATGATCAGTTTGTACGCATTGATACCACCGCAACTAAGTGGCTACAAGGCATAGGGGGCTTACAAGTAATGCCGCTTCATGACTTTGAACATGAGCATGTTACATTGGTGAAGTGGCCTGCCAAAGAAGACTTTCAAGCTCATAGGCATTTTGGTGGTGAGGAAATTTTGGTCTTGTCGGGTGAGTTTCGAGATGAACATGGGCAGTATCCGGAGAATACCTGGATAAGAAGTCCTCATCTGAGCGAGCATCATCCGTTTGTGAGCGAAGAAACGGTTATTTTGGTGAAGGCAGGACACCTGCATGAAAAGTCGCTTGGTGATAACACTTTAAAGTGTAGTGGCTCAAACTTGAACTGACAGAATTGAAGGTGAGTTTCGATCTTATCTTACAACTCTTCGCTCTTTGTAGTTGTTTAGGACTTTGAAAAAACTGACAAGATTAGGCTCAAAGCGAACTTTCTTAAACTTTAATAAAAATCGGCATCTCGTACCACAACGGAGTCTAAGCCATTTGGTTTAGCTACGTTGGTGTTTCTGTAAAGCGGATAATATTAACAGACACGATCACGCTTAATAGCTAATAGCCGAAGATCGTCGTAATATCGGTCAGAAAAAGGTTTATTTACCCATTTATAAAAACCACTATGAATTACACCTAGCAACTTGTAAGCTTTTTTAATCGAATATCTATTTTTATACGAGCCCGCCTTTTTTAGGATATCCCAATCTTCTTCATCTTTGGATAGTGATTCGGCTTTGAACCATTTATATAAACTCTGTGCAGAAACACGCAGATTTAAAATCAACTATAAAGGTGTCCACCCAGGATGGGGTGTTCATTAGCTAGCAGCTGAATTAGCTTACAAGCATTGCGGAGGGTGATATTGCTCTTTGAGTGCCTAAAAAGATTGAAGTAGATGTTAGAACTTGATTAATAGTTAAGGAACCAAGAGCTTAACATTACCTTCGAATGTTAAAACTGTGACTCTCCTTCACGTTACATTAAGTTACACTCTGTTATTATTACGGTTATTATCATTTAACCCACTGAGCAGTTTTTAATCATGCAGTCGCGCCCGAGTCTACGAACTTCCCCCCCTTTATTTTTCGCAGCTTTTCTTTTTCTCATCTGTTTTTATTCGGGGTCCTCTCTAGCCACAGTAAGTCATTTTGAGGAAACGTTTGAAAATATATCAACTGAGAGTGTTTTTTATAAACCTGATGATACCGAAAAATTTTGGTCGAGAAGCTCAACAAAATCAAGAGATGGTGAATATTCTTTTCGCAGTATAAAGTTGGAAGAAGGGGAGCAGTCTGCATTTGAGTGGGATGAAGAATTTAGTAGTGGAGAAATAAGTTTCTACTATCATCTGCGCTCAACCTATATGCGATTTGAAGTGTTTGTGGATGGCGAGCGAGTATTAAATATCTATGATAATACCTATGACTATTGGAAAAAAGTAAAAATAAGCGTTCCAGAAGGGCATCACACTATTCGTTGGCAGGCATCAGTATCACATAGTCCAACTCCAGGTTTGCACAGTGGTTTATGGGTCGATGATGTTCGCTTTACTGCGATCGCAGATTCTGACCTGGATGGGGTGGTAGATACGATTGATAACTGTCTTACCATTGAAAACCCAAATCAACGGGATTTAGATCAGGATGGGCAAGGTGATGGATGTGATGTGGATGCAGATGGTGACTGGATTGATGATTTCGAGGAGGCAGCACTTGACCTGAATGTTGATATTAACGATGGGTTAGCTGATTCAGATTATGACGGGATACCCAATGCTATCGAATTTTTTGCAGGGAGTAATATGAGGGATCGTGAGGACGTTCCTGAAAAAATAATCAATGCCAATCATTCTTTTGAACAAGGAGTTCCTGATTCATGGAAAGTCGGTTTTAGAAGTAGATCATTATGGCAAGTATCCGGGGACGATTATACAGAAGGAAGTGCAAGCTTAAAGGTTAATAATCTATTACAGGGGGAATCGTCAACTATTAACTGGCTTGGCCATTTTGCCCCCGGTGTTTTTTCATTTGATGCAAAATTTATTGCTGAAGAAGGGAAGGCGACCTTTCGAGTTGGGAGCTATGGTAATCTGTATCGTGATGCAGTGGAAATAGAAACAAGCGGTGAATGGAAACGTTATTCAATAGAACTGAACCCAGGTACACCTTATGTAACATTTGGTATTAGTGTCGCTGGCCAAAATACTGGTGAAAGCGTTGATGTAACGGCATATATTGATAATGTCCAGTTTATTGCTTGGAACGATAGTGATGGAGATGGTGTTGATGATAGTCGCGATAATTGTGTATCCGTTGTTAACGAAGAGCAGATAAATAGCGACAATGATCTGTACGGTGATGTTTGTGATCCAGATAACGACAATGATGGTATAGAAGACTTCATTGAACTCAGTCTGGGGTTGGATCCTTTTTATCGGAATGACGCACTTGAAGATCTTGATGGCGATGGGGCATCAAATATTAACGAGCTCAAAGTGGGGAGTGACCCGCTAGGAGCATCTGATAACCCCGATATAATTACCGACTTGTTAATTGACTTTGAAGATCAGAGTGTAGTTACTCGATATATCAAGTCATCTTTGGATAGTCTTGGATGGAAGGTTCGAAATTCAAGTGGTGATTGCGGAAATCAGTTTAATTACGAAAACTCGAATTCTAACTACGAAAATATATTTGAGTGGAGTGGGATATTCGCTGATGGGGTGTTAGCATTTGAAACTGACAATGGGTATTTTCCCGAGCTATATGTCGATGGAGACAGGCAATATTTGTCAGGCTGGAATTACCCTAGCTGGAGTAGTCATCGTCTCAAAATTAAGGCGGGTAAGCATGATATAAAGTGGAATGTTGGTGGTGGGAATATAGATAATATTCGTTTCTATCCTATAGATAAGGCAGTGGATTTTCAAAACCTATCTACACTTGTAGACTGCACACCTCCTCCTAAATTCATTTCCAAAAAGAAAGTTGGTAACTTGGTTTACCTAGCTTACCAGTATGAAGTGTTGTATTCGTCCGTTACGATTATTCATGTGTTTGATTTGGAGTCCAAAACGTTTAGCCAACTTCCACCGTTAGCCGGAGTAATCACAGACTTTATTATTAACGGTGACAATATTCTTTATATCACAGCGTTACATGCGAAGACTGAATACCAGGTTATTGAATTCTCTATTACAGGCCAAACTCAATCCATTTTGTACCAGCAAATAGAACTCCCCATTAAGTCATTGGCACTCAAAGGAAATCAGCTATTCATACATACTTTTAGAAGAAAAGCACCCTCGTGGCAGGATTCTATTATTGTTTACGACTTAATCAATCGTCAGATAGTAGCTGATAATGACGGCTTAGCGAGCTCTGTAAATCTGGTTGGCCCAACTGAAAATGGCCAATTTTTAGCTGCTTGCAGTAACAATTTGTCAAACTGTACAAGAGTGTATGATTTTGATGAAAATGGCCTGCTAAAAAATACGAACTATATTGATCATCAATATGTATATGCCAATGGGCGGCTTTGGTATGACAGTGACAGTGATCAGGTTTACTCTGAATCTGGATGGGTGATTGATACTGGTGAGCTAGAACTTATAGCTTCATTACAAAGGGTAGATACGTTTAATCGCGTAAGTCTCTCATCAGGTTCTGTTCTGACTTTGACTGACGGTTATTTGGGTAACCCAAAGAGCATAAAACTACATTCAAAAAACTTGCTGCTTACTAAAGAGTATGAGTTGCTAACAGGCTCTCCGGATACTGTAATTCATGACTCTCAAAGGGTATATTTATTCGATTTTGAAGGAAGTTTACCGGTATACAGCGAGATTAACTTCGGAGAATTCACATCCCCTCCAGCTTTTCAACTACCATATGGTAACGGCTATTTTTGGCATTCTGATAATATTGTATACCATATTCAGGGCGATCAACTAGAACGCTTTAGCGCAGCAGACTTTACTGCTCTACCCACAGTACCTTTAAGTGGAACACCCAAGAATGTCAGTTATGAAGAAGTAACTGGCACCATCTTTCTTGGTTATGACGGAGGCCTACTGACGAAAATTGATTTAGTGGATGCTCAAAATCAACAAGAAGAGATCGTTAGCAGGTTTATAGCCCCAAACAACTGTGGCTTATTTGCTTCTCCAACACGAATATTTTTCTGTGGCACTGTTAGAGATGTTAGCTACCCTTATCGCGATAGTGCTCAGCCACTTTATGTATCGAGTCACTCTGGAGAAAAGTTAACTGAAATTACAGCTAATTTATTTCCGAACCAAGCAATCAATGTAAATGGAATTGAAACGTATCAAACAGGTAGAAATAAACTTAGTTCTTTTGCGTTGGACGAAAATGGGCAAGTTATAAATTTCCTAGAAGGAAATTCATTTTATGATGGAGTATCAGATGATGATAAAGAACGGCTCGAAGAGCTGAATCAAGGTTTCTCCTATCATGTAGGTTTTCCTGCCACATTATCGCCAGATGGGCAGCACTTAATAGACCGATCGGGGCGTATCGCCGATAAAAGTAATCTAAATTGGAATGATTTTGCTTGGGAATCCCGCTTGTATGACCGATTAAAGAGTAATAGCGACTACCTAGTCGCTATTAAAGAGATTAAGTCTTGGTATGGTTCCTCATATTTTAACGAGGATTATGAATATACGTTACTGGTAATAATGGATCTGCAGTTAAATGTAATCAACCAACTTCGTCTAAAAGGAAAAGTGGTATCGTTATCACTTGATAATGAACGAATCAAGGTGGTTCGTTTACAAGATCAAACTTATTCGACCTCAATATACGATATAAACGGTGGGGACAGCGACGGTGACGGGGTCGCAAATCATTTGGACTCATTGCCTTTGGATGTCTCTGATGACTTGGAGGTTCAACGTGATAGTGATGGCGATGGAATTAGTGATGTTTTTGAAGCTGTTTTTCATTTGGACCCAAATAATAATTTAGATGCTACAGACGACGCAGATCTAGATGGTCTTAGTAACCTTGAAGAATACTTAAATGGTAGTGACCCGCAAAAAGCAGATACAAATGACAACGGTACCCCAGATGGAAACGTACAAGTATTAGGGGCTGATTCTTTAAATGGTATTCTTTACTATTTAGTTAATCACCCCTTAAGGATAGTTCGTTATCATGTTGATAACCAAGCGTTTCTAGAACCACTAGCTATCAACAAAGCTATTTTTAAGCCCAGTGCGTTAAAAGTTGAAAATAATGGTATTTATATACAATCTGGTTGGGGAATACAATTTCTTAGCTTTGATGATGGTAATACTATTACATTCAAATCCGGTATTGATAATGAAAATGATTGGCTATTCTATGATAATACGATTCTTGTTAGGCAAGGAAGCGATATTCTAACAATAGATAGGTTTCTGGGTGACACTAAAAAGAAACAGCGAAAACCTTATTTAAATGGGTTATGGCTCTCGCAAGATAGAGATAGTGTTTTCTCTATATCAGACGAATATTTTCAGGAGAAAAAGTTAGTAAAAATGCCTCTTGTTGATGGTGTTTTAGGTAGTAATACTGCTGAGTCAATTTCAAGTAGTGAGCTACCAAATAAGACTTTTTGGCTGCCTGGAGGTCGTTTAGTAGATAGTTTAGGTAGGATATTTGATAGCGAGTCTCTGGAATACTTGGGAAGGATTGCTTCGAAAATTACTAAGCTAGCAGCTACATCGAACAATTTTATTACAGCCCAGGGAACAAATTTAGGGCTGTATGATATTAACGGCAGATTACTTGGTTTAAAACCTTTAAATACAAGCCTTTTATCAATCGATAATGTCGGCGAGCAACTTTTCCTGACTACTATTGACGAAGCCAACAATATTAGTGTTGCCGAGCTTGATCAAACACATTTTGGCATGCCTGAAAGTGAGGCTGCAATTGGTTATAGAGGGCAGGACTATTTACCTGAAGATGTGGCTGTTTCAAACAGCAAGCTCTATCTACTAAATAGTGATCAAAATGCTATATATGTATGGGATAGCATTTCTTACAGTTACGTCGATGCTATAACCGTTCATGATGGTGCTAAACATTTAGCAACTTCACCTTCAGGTGATTTTCTTTTTGTTGCTTATGAAGACTTCGTCACCCGTATAAAATTAGATAGTGAATATAAAGAGACGGTTATAACGCTTGTCGATAATACGATTTGTGATTTGTACATAGTTGATAATAAACTCGGTATTTGTGAACAAGTATATGATTTTCTGGTAAATGTTCACTTAGTTGATTTTGATGGTAGGTTCCTAAGGGACTCTGTGTCTGGCGTGATTGATAGTCTTGCTGGGTGGGATAAGCAGGAGCAAGCGCTCTATTTGTATCAAAGTTGGCGCTATATGAGTTTTGTTCCTTCTATTGATGGGTGGGTGTTGCTAGATTATTGGGCTAATAATTTTAAAGGATTTTCTGACTATAGTATGCGGGTCGGAGGCACTCAAATTGACGTTGATGTAACAAATATTCTTGAGAATGGTGAGTTCACTGTGAGAGCCTGGGGGGGCGATTATCTTGAGTCAGTTGTGGTTGGTGAAACACCTTTGCATATGCTTCAAGATGGAGGAAGTGCCTATGTTATTTATCAGAAAAACGGAAAGCCATCTTTTATCGTAATTAACACTTTGAAGCTTGATGATGCAGATAGTGATGGCGTGGTTAACAACACTGATGATTTTCCTTTGAATCCATTTGAGCAGATAGATAGTGATCGCGATGGTATTGGCGACAATTCAGACGATGATGATGACAATGATTACTTAACGGATGCTCAAGAACTTGCGATTGGTACCAGTCCTACTAATTCCGATACTGATAGTGATGGGTTAGATGACAAGGTTGAGTTTGACCAAGGGAGCGATCCTTTAAAAGATAGTGTCCCTCCAGAGGTTTCTGAACCCGAGCCCGTTGTAGTTGACGCCGAGGGTGTTTTCACTAGGTTCACATTGCACGCTCCATATGCAGTAGATATTAAAGATGGGCCTATCAGCCGAGAAATATTTACTTCTGAGCCTATGCGGCCTGGACGTCATTCCGTCGAGTGGAAAATATCAGATCTAGCTGGAAATACTACATCTGTTATTCAACGAGTTGATATTCGTCCAATGGTGGATTTTGGAGTAGATCAAGTTACTACTTTGGGAGCTGATGTGCTCATCCCCATAATCCTCAACGGAAAGCCGCCTAAATACCCAGTTAAAATTCCGTATACAGTAGTGGTGGGCTCAAATCTTGTTGAACTTGAGCAAGATTCGGGGATTTTAGTAATTACTGAGGGAGTTAGTGCTAATTTAAGATTAAAAGTGGTAGACGAGGCCTTACTGAGAGGAGGTGAATATATTCAGTTAACTTTCTTAAATCCCGAAGGTGCTACGAAGGGAATGAAGAGAGATCACAGAATTTTTCTGAGAGATGACGTTATTGCTCCCTACATTACTTTAACAGTATCTCAGGGTGGGTATACGACTCGTGAAGTAGCAGCACAAAATGGTGCAGTGGTAGTGGCAACCAAAATAGCTGACTCAGATAGTGCAAGTTTTGAATATGATTGGTCTGAAACAGATAACAACCTAATCAATATTAGCAACTTACTAGAGGAGGGGACGTTCATATTTGATCCTGCTAGTTTGGATAAAGGCGTGTATCTGATTAAGGTGAAAGTTAGTGATGGCGAAAATGAAACAAGTTCAACCATTGCTTTACGTGTACATTCTCTGCATCCAGAACTAAGTCTAGTGGCTGACACGGATGGTGATGGAGTTAGTGATGATATTGAAGGCAATTTAGATAGCGATCAAGATGGTATTCCTAATTATCTAGATGGAATAACTGAGATAAATCTTTTGCAAGGCAAAGAAGGTGAACAAGTTAAGTATGCGCTGCAAGCTGAGGCTGGATTAATACTAAGGCTGGGTGAAAGTGCTTATCGAAAAGGCCGTCAGTCAGCGACATTGTCAAAAAACGAATTGCCTTCGTTAGAAGGGGCTAATATGGAAGTTTCTGGTGATATTTTCGATTTCGAGATAGCAGGTGTTAGCCAGGCAGGGCATAACGTCAAGATAGTATTACCTTTGCAAAATCGACTCGCTGATAGTACAAAGTATATGAAGTATGTCGAAGGGGCGGGTTGGAAAGACTTTGTAATAGACAAAAATAATGCTGTTTATTCAACCGCAGGCGAATCCGGTATTTGCCCACCTCCTGCAAGCGATTTATATATTCAAGGTCTAAATGATGGAGACTGGTGCATTCAGCTGTTACTTCAAGATGGAGGTCCTAATGATGCTGATGGAGAGGTTAATGGTGTAATTAAAGACCCAGGAGCTGTAGTAAAAGAAATCGTTAATGAGAATGAACAAATAAATACAGATAGTGAAGAAAATGGTGTTGATGATCAAAATGAAAGTTCATCTCTACCAGTAGTTGAATCAAATGTTGGCTCTACGTCGTCAGGTGGGGGAGGAGGATCAGGATTAGACTTGATTATTGTTTTAACCCTACTTCATATAGGTGGTTATTGGATGAGGCGGCGTGTTCAAATTTAACACGAGTAACGAGAATGAAAGGGGTGATGACGAATTGAACTTACTGAAGTTTTTGGAGCCCCCGCTATTATTAGCGTTTGTTGTAGTAGCCGTGGTTAGTATTTAGTTGATGATTTCCAGGACGGGGCGAATCTGTATTTCACCGAAGTCACGGGGTTCTTGCAATATTTCTGGGAGATGACAGCATATAGTGCTAATACGCTTATTTTTCTGATCGTAGCTCGTGTTCAATTTTTTGATACAGAATCTGGAGTGGTTTCTCCCCCCCAGAATTGTTATTTTTATGACCTATGAAAGAAACCATTACAATGCCAATGCCTGAAACGGTGGTAGATCCAAAGTATAAGAAAACTAAAAAATTAGTAGTAGCTTTTTAAGTTGATATTCATGAAAAACAGTTGCTGTCGGGCTGCCAAAAGTGGCACTACTATTGATAGTTGCAGAGCCGGGAGTTATCTAATGTCCGCATAGTTTTGTAATTCCTATTAACACCAAGCCGTTTACTTTCCACTAGATCGTGGGAAGTCCACACACCAATTTTAGTATGTCTACTGAAATGGGGTAAAACTAGAAACCTGTCTAAATAGGCTCGGCAGACAAATGGCAAAGAACCGAAGATATTAATTGTAAGATGTTATCTAAACTTAAAATAAATTCTGTCAGATTAGATATGAGCCACTACCCTTAAAGTCATAGTCTGATTATTGTTTGTTGTTTTGTACTTAAGTGCAACCTTTACAAATGCGCTGTTTTAGCTCTTCTAAGTGTAATTGAGCTCCAGTTTTAATTAAGTCATTCACATGTTTCCGTAGCCAGATAAGCCCTTGATCACGTTCTTGCCTCTTGTGCCAAAAGCTTGCGACATGATTAGGGGATAACTGGAGTGGAGGTTCTATTACTGTAAGCTCTCCACTGAATATTGCTTTTTCAACGGCCGTTGAAGGCACAATTGAGATCAGGTTAGTTTCTTTAAGCAATTCAGGAACGGCAGAAAAGTGGTTTACTGTCATGGAAACTCTCCGAGACAGGCCATGTTGAGCAAGTACTTCATCGGTAAACCCTGATGCATCACCCGATAATGAAACCAGTAAATGTTCGGCTTCTGCAAATTCTTCTAAGGTTAAGTTTGCCTTTGCAAGTGGATGGTCAGGGCGCATAACACAGATATAACAAGGGGTGTAGAGGTGTTCACTGCGAATAACATTGCTAGTTGGAACGTTAGCCCCCACGACCATATCAACTTCAGCGTCGTGTAAAACACCTTCTGCATTAAGTATGGTGTAGGGCACCGCATGAATATTGATATTTGGGGCTTCTTGTTCAATGAGTTTGCGGAGCGGACGCCAGATTGTTTCAATAATTACATCTGCCGCGGCAATTCGAAAGGTGCGTTTAGCGGTTGCGGGGTCAAAGCTGTTTGCATCTACTGCTTCTTCCAGTTGCTCCAGGGGAAGTTTTATTTGTGTCCATAAATTCTGGGCATAAATCGTCGGTTGAATATTTCGCCCGTCTTTTACAAACAGTTCGTCTTTCCACGCTGTTCTCATGCGAGATAAAGCGTTTGATACAGCGGGTTGCGTTAGCGACAAGCTGTTTGCAGCCCTCGTGATAGAGCCTTCAGTCATGATGGCATCAAAGATAACAAGTAAATTTAACTCTTGATTGCGCATGAATCCCACCAAAAATTTCTACTATATGAAAACTCATAATACATCATTTTAAGTGATGTATTTTATATTGAAATATAATTATATTTATTTTATTTGTGAATGCATACTTGCAACCAATATAAAATCTATTGGCGGATCATCATGTTTTTACGTAAAAACGTTAAAGTAGGCCTGTTATTAAGCAGTTTAAGTTTACTTGTTGCTTGTGAAAAGGCACCGGAACCTCAAGCTAAACCTCAAATGCAGGCGCCTGTAGTGTCTATCGCACCTGTCATTCATGAACGCCTCACAGAATGGGATGAGTTCACTGGGCGCTTAGAGTCACCTGAAAGCGTTGAGTTGCGTCCACGGGTTTCTGGCTATATTGATACCGTAGCGTTTGAAGAGGGGTCCATTGTTGAAGCGGGCACTCCGCTATTTATTATTGACAGCCGACCTTTTGAAGCAGAAGTGAAGCGATTAAACGCAGAACTGGCCGGTGTAAAAAGTCGTTTAAAACTAGCTGAAATTAGTTATCAGCGAGCAGATACCTTAAGTGCTAAGAATACACTGTCTAAAGAGATATTTGATAATCGTTTTGCTGAGCTAGAGCAAGCAAAAGCAGCCGTTCAGTCGGTTATTGCTGCGTTAGACCTTGCAAAGCTGAATCTTAGTTATACCCATGTTGAAGCACCGATTACTGGCCGAGTATCTCGTGCTGAGATAACGGCCGGTAACTATGTATCGGCGGGGCAGTCTTTACTCACAACTATAGTATCTACTGATCGTATATACGCCTATTTCAATGCCGATGAGCAAACTTACCTGAAGTACGTAAAGCTCGCAAAGGAGGGTTCACGCCCAAGTTCGAGAGATGTAAAGAATCCCGTTTTTATGGCGCTGGCGAATGAGTCAAATTATCCGCATGAAGGTTATATCGATTTTATCGATAATCAGGTTAACCCTACTACAGGGACTATTCGAGGGCGCGCTGTATTTTCAAATGAAGATGGCTCGTTTATTCCCGGTTTATTTGCTCGTATTAAGCTTGTTGGAAGTGCCACATATGAAGGCATTTTAATTGACGATAAAGCGATTGGCACAGACCTGAATAATAAATTCGTATTGGTGCTCGATGAGAATAATGCGGTTCAATACCGTCCTGTTACGATGGGTGAGAAATTGAATGGCATGAGAATTATTAAAGCAGGCTTGAATGCGGATGATCAAATTGTTGTGAAAGGCTTGCAGCGCGTTCGTCCAGGTACATCAGTGTCACCTGAATTTGTAGAAATGGCGGGCAAAGAAACGTTAGCTGAACTGCAGGTATTGCAACAGAGGGTAGATAGTATCTTGAGCGGAGATAGATTTGCTCAACACCATTCCATCCCCGCAGACACTGTGAATGCCTTATAGATGAATGGCTGACCGTTGGGAAGTCAATAGTTGATAAGTTAGTCGTTGATTCATTGGTAGGTAATTAGTTTGAATATATCTCAGTTTTTTATTCTTCGCCCTATATTTGCGGGCGTAATTTCTTTGATGATTTTTATTGCCGGAGCACTCGCTGTTTGGCAATTGCCCATTACAGAATACCCTGACGTGGCACCACCCACTGTTATAGTTAGTGCGTCGTACCCGGGTGCGAATCCTCAAGTTATAGCCGAGACCGTAGCTTCACCGTTAGAGCAACAAATTAACGGTGTCGAGGATATGATATATATGTCGTCTCAAGCGACATCTGATGGTCTTATGACGCTGACCATAACTTTCGCTATTGGTACTGATCCTGATAAAGCTCAGGTGTTGGTGCAAAATCGAGTAGATCGAGCGATACCTCGTTTGCCACTTGAAGTTCAACGCTTAGGTGTTGTGACTAAAAAGTCTTCACCAAACTTGACCATGGTTGTTCACTTAAACTCGCCAGATAACCGATATGACATGCTCTATCTTTCAAATTACGCCAATTTGAAAGTGAAAGATGAGTTAGCGCGTATTGAAGGGGTGGGTGATGTTGGTTTGTTTGGTGCAGGTGAATTCAGCATGCGCGTATGGCTTGACCCAGAAAAAGTAGCTGCTTTGAATCTTAACCCTGGAGATATCGTTAATGCGATTCAGGAGCAGAATCAGCAAGCGGCAGCCGGCTCTTTAGGTGCTCAACCCTCAGGGGAGAATGATTTTCAGTTGCTGATTAACGTTAAAGGTCGATTGGCGTCGAACGAAGAGTTTGCAGACATTATTATTAAAGTGGGCGAGGGTGGAGAAATATCTCGCCTTAAGGATGTAGCCAGAATTGAACTCGGGGCGAATTCATATTCTTTACGTTCACTGCTTGATAATAAACCTGCCGTAGCTATACCTATTTTTCAGGCGCCCGGTTCGAATGCTATCAAGATATCTGATGATGTTCGTTCAACCATGGCTGAACTTAAAAAGACGTTTCCAGAAGGTGTGGATTACGCCATTGTTTACGACCCCACTATATTTGTTCGAGACTCAATTAAGGCTGTTGTAAATACATTATTTGAAGCGTTGCTTTTGGTTGTTTTGGTTGTTGTTTTGTTTCTTCAAAATTGGAGAGCGTCAATTATACCTTTGGTCGCTGTACCCATTTCATTAGTGGGTACGTTTGGTGTGATGCATTTGATGGGCTTCTCTTTGAATAACTTATCTCTATTTGGACTTGTTCTGGCTATTGGTATCGTGGTCGATGACGCCATAGTGGTTGTTGAGAATGTGGAGAGAAATATTAGTGACGGCTTATCGCCAGTTGATGCCACTAAGCAGGCAATGAAAGAGGTAACTGGGCCAATAATAGCAACCACGTTGGTATTGGCTGCAGTATTTATTCCCACGGCATTTATGTCAGGGTTGACGGGGCAATTCTATAAACAATTTGCATTAACCATTACCATTTCAACGTTTATCTCTGCCATTAACTCTTTAACATTGAGTCCAGCTCTGTCGGCTTTGTTGTTGAAAGGAGAGAGCTCACCAAAAGATAAGCCGACGCGTTTAATCAATCTACTATTTGGAAAATGGTTATTTAAACCTTTCAATAAATTATTTGACCGAGCCGCTAAAGGTTACACCGCAACTATCGGTAAATTAATTCGCCTTAGTGGTGTTGTGTTAGTGCTTTATGCAGGGCTAATGGCACTCACTTATCATCAGTTTAATACTACGCCTACTGATTACGTACCGGGTCAAGATAAGATGTATTTGGTGTCGTTTGCTCAACTGCCAGATGCAGCTTCGCTGGATAGAACGGAAAAGGTGATTCGAGATATGTCTCAAATGGCCCTCGAACACCCGGGGGTAGAATCGGCCGTTGCCTTCCCAGGATTGAGTATTAATGGCTTCACCAACAGCCCTAACAGCGGAATTGTATTCGTAACATTAAAGCCATTTTCTGAGCGTACTACGCCAGAGCTAAGCGCTCATAACATAGCAGGGCAGCTAAATGGCCAGTTTGCCTCAATACAAGATGCTTTTATTGCTATCTTTCCGCCACCGCCAGTACAAGGCTTAGGGACTATTGGTGGTTTTAGACTTCAAATTGAAGACCGGGGAGATTTGGGCTACGAAGAACTTTATAAGGTGACGCAACAGGTTGTTCAGAAGGCATGGGCTGCGCCAGAGTTAACAGGCAATTTTACTAGCTTTCAGGTGAACGTACCTCAATTAGACGTGGATTTGGACCGAACAAAAGCAAAGAGTCAGGGGGTTAGGGTGGATGAAGCCTTTAAGACGATGCAGGCTTATCTCGGTTCAATCTACGTTAACGATTTTAACCAGTTCGGTCGTACCTATCAGGTTAATGTTCAGGCTGAAGAGCGGTTTCGGCAAGAGCCCGACCAGATTAATCAGTTAAAAGTGAGAAACCAGAACGGAGACATGATTCCGTTGGGATCTTTCATTGATGTTAGCCATAGCGCAGGTCCTGATCGCGTGATGCACTATAACGGCTTTGCTACGGCAGAAGTTAATGGATCGGCAGCGCCCGGATTCAGCTCTGGTCAGGCAAGAGCGGCTATAGAGCGTATTCTTGATGAGACCTTACCCGTGGGTATGAACTATGAGTGGACAGAGTTAACATACCAGCAAATTTTGGCGGGTAATGCGTCGTTGTTTGTTTTCCCGTTAGTGGTTTTACTCGTATTCTTAGTGCTTGCAGCCCAATACGAAAGTCTGAGGCTACCGCTAGCGATAATCTTGATTGTGCCTATGACGTTATTGTCTGCAATGTCAGGTGTTATTTTGTCGGGGGGTGACAATAATATATTTACCCAAATTGGTTTTATTGTGTTGGTTGCCCTGGCAACGAAAAATGCCATTTTGATTGTAGAGTTTGCCAAGGAGCTGGAAGACAAAGGTATGTCTGTAATAGCCGCGATTAAAGAGGCGGGCAGGTTACGATTGCGCCCCATATTGATGACGTCGTTCGCTTTTATTATGGGGGTTGTACCTATGGTGTTGTCCACAGGGGCCGGGTCAGAAATGCGACAGGCAATGGGGGTTGCTGTGTTTTCAGGTATGATTGGTGTGACTTTCTTTGGTTTGGTGCTCACTCCTGTATTCTACTATTTGATGCGCTGTAATAAGTCTAATAAGGTAGATACTTAAGCTGTCTCTTATTCTACTTCTAGGGGGGGGCGCGGATTAGTCGTTAAGTTGATGACGTTTTCGAAGTGCCCCAGGTGTTGTATTAAAATACTGTTTGAAGGCTTTACTAAAAGCCGCTTCAGATGAATATCCAGAAGACTCAGCAATTTCATACATGCTGTGCTCTGTGCTTTCTAATTTTGATTTCGCCTTTTGCATGCGCCAATTGATAAGATATGTTTTGGGGGACTCGCCCACAAGCTTGATAAATCGCTCAGTGAAGGCACTTCTCGAAAGGGCCGCGTTTCTGGCTAGTGATTCAACTGAGCAGTCGGCTTGCTCTTCGGTATGAATTTGGTTAAGTGCTGGTCCAATCTTAGTATCACTCAATGCATGCATGTATCCAAGGTGTGTTTTATCTCTTTGTATGTAGATACGCAGTATCTGAATGAAGAGCACTTCGGTGAGTCTATCAATTATTACACTAGAGCCTGGGCTGGGTTGTTTTGATTCTCGTGAAAGCTCTAAAACAAGTTCTTTAAGCCATGTTAACTCAGTGTTTTCGTTAGTGTGTATATGAATGAAGCACGGCAAATCTCTTAAGAAGGGGTGTGAAATTGATGAATCATATTCAAAGGCACCACACAGAAGCGTTTGCGTGGCCGTAGTGGTATTAGCATTAGTATCAAAAAATGGATTGTCGCCGTTAAGAATCTGACCAACCACTTTATCGCCTGCAAGCTTCTCACTTTCAGGTTGATCACTAATCCAGTGTGCTCCACCGGTTGGAAAGGCAACAATATCCCCTGTGTTCATATGAATGGGTTCATCTCTATTCGCAATTTTTACCCAGCATTCACCTTCTACGATAACGTGAAATAACCCACTGTTACTATGAGATATGTCCATTCCCCAATGAGTATTAAAGTCGCTGCAAAAATAGGTACTCGTGTGTAAGCGAATAGTTTTTAGTATGTCTGCCAAAGCATCCATTTTGCACTCCTAAAATGATGAGTAATTTAGTTGGAAGCGTCAAAATGACAATTATTAGCCCATTAATGTCATATTTTGTCTTGTTGATATCCGGATAATAGCTTCCATCAACTAGATAGCAACTCTTTTATGTATTGCTAGATATTATTTTGGAGATGAGACCATGGTAAATGCTGAAACAACAAAACAGCCAATAAAAAACTTAGCTTTGTATCATTATCAGTCATGTCCTTTTTGCGGTATGACACGCGAAGCAATTAAATATATTGATTTGGATATAGAGCAAAGGGACATTCTTAAAGAGCCTAAGTTTAGAAAGGAGTTGGTAGCTGGGGGAGGAAAAAAACAGGTGCCTTGTCTAAAGATCGAGGAAGAAAATGGAGCAATCCAATGGCTGTATGAATCTAGAGACATTATTAAGTATCTGCAGAGTGCTGCCGCATCATTAGAAGTTATTGCTTAATCAATTTGAAAAAGTAGAGATAAATCATGAAAAAACAACATGTAGAGGTTGCAATAATTGGCTCTGGCACTGCAGGAATGGGAGCTTACCGTGCGGCACTTGTTCACACAAATAGTATTGCCTTAATCGAAGGTGGGCCATACGGCACAACCTGTGCGAGGGTTGGGTGTATGCCAAGCAAGCTACTTATCGCTGCAGCTGATGCAGCACACCATGCTAGACATACTGATCAGTTTGGCGTGAAGGTTGAGCGGGTTGAAGTAGACGGCAAAGCGGTGATGGAGCGAGTTCGACGTGAGCGTGACCGATTTGTTGGTTTTGTTGTTGAGTCGGTTGAAGGTTTTAATCCTGATCACCGAATGATCGGTTACGTGACATTCAAGGATGATCATACCTTATTGATTGACGATCACACTGAATTGACGGCTGGTCGAATTGTTATTGCAACAGGTTCAAGCCCTTTCATTCCAGATTTATTAACAGAAGCGGGTGACCGTCTGGTTATTAACGATGATGTTTTTGAATGGCAGGATCTACCAGAGTCGGTGTTTATATCTGGCCCAGGTGTTATTGGTCTTGAGCTTGGGCAGGCATTAAGCCGTTTGGGCGTGAGAGTGACCGTACTTGGACGTAGTGACTCTGTAGGCGGGCTGTCGGATCCAGAGATAAAGCATTATGCAAAGGATACTTTTCAGCAGGCGTTTGACCTGCAACTTAATGCGAACCTTGAGCAAGTACGCCGTGTTTCTAGTGGGGTCGAAATTACCTATCAGAATGAAAAGGGTGAGCGGGTAACGTCGGTATATAGCTATCTTTTGGCTGCCACAGGCAGAAAACCAAATGTTTCTAGGTTAGGCCTGGAAAATACGTCACTTGTTATGAACCCAAATGGCGTACCTCAGTATGATGCACTTACCATGCAAGCGGTGATGAATAAAAAAGCATCACATATCTTTATTGCAGGGGATGCAAATAATGATTTGCCCATTTTACATGAGGCGGCGGATGAAGGGGAAATTGCAGGAGATAATGCGGGTCGGTTTCCAGAGGTATTGCAGGGGCACCGTAGAGCTCCGCTTGGGGTGGTATTTACTGAACCACAAATAGCGAATGTAGGTCTACGTTTAGCTGAGATTCAGGCTAAATACGGAGAGGCATATGTTGTTGGTGAGGTGAGTTTTGAAGGTCAGGGCCGCAGTCGCGTTATGGGGAAAAACAAAGGCATGCTTAAAGTCTATGCTGCACATGGGACAGAGCAACTGCTGGGTGCTGAAATGTTTGGTCCTTCAGCTGAGCATATTGGGCATTTACTATCATGGTCTGTTCAACAGCAATTATCGGTTACTGAAATACTGGCAATGCCATTTTATCACCCCGTGATTGAAGAGGGGGTTCGTACTGCGTTTCGCGATGCAAACGAAAAGCTAAGTCAGGTAAATTTACTTATTGCTGAGCAAGCTACTTATACAAGTGGAATAAGCGTTTGAAGGGGGGCATGACTTACGCTTTGATAATTCAGGCACTAAAAGTAGCGCTGATTGTGGGAAGCATTTTGTTAATGATTAATCAATATGATGCATTATTCGGCAATCAGCCTTTTCGCTGGTTGCCTGCAATATTAACTTACTGTGTGCCATTTGTTGTTTTTTTACTTGGGCAGCGAACAGCTGCGACAGAAAATAATTTTTAGTAGGCTAAAACGAAAAAAGACCAAATAGAAAATCTATTTGGTCTTTAATTTGGTAGCGGGGGCTGGATTCGAACCAACGGCCTTCGGGTTATGAGCCCGACGAGCTACCAGACTGCTCCACCCCGCATCAAAACTGGTCTTTCAAACAAATGTATCTGCT
>Ga0209707_1000458_pt1 | contig 24847 bp, 7 predicted proteins | sample EN4Hudsemesocosm_FD_184630 | JGI IMG/M metagenome (GOLD analysis project Ga0209707, IMG submission 184630) | Methane-oxidizing microbial communities from mesocosms in the Hudson Canyon - EN4B Hudson Canyon (SPAdes) (version 2) | ecosystem: Environmental > Aquatic > Marine > Cold seeps | place... | reverse complement strand
GGGCTTAAAGGGCGCATTGAAGCAAACTTTAGCAAAGCGAGTATTTCTGGTAAGAAGTATTTTAATGTGATTGATAGGAAGAACACAAAACAGCTTATTCAAGAGCATAAGTTGCAATACAGTGGATTATTAAACGAAGAGCAGAGCGTTGAGATTGGTGAATTATTAGGTGCTGAAGTTCTCATTTCAGGTAAGACAGGGGCTTTAACCCAAAGTGATCAGCGGCATAAAGAAACGCACAGAAAGTGCAGAAAAAAACGCTGTAAAAACTCGGATGACTATAGTTACTATAAGGTTTGGTGTGATACACGACAAATTAACTATGTAGTCAATATACGTGCGATTAATGTCACTTTAGGAAGTGTCCCCTTTAGTGATTCTATTTCCTATAGCTATGATAGAAAGCACTGTTCAGATGATGAGGTTGTAATGCTTACAAAGTGGCAGGTTGCTTATGCTTCGGCGGATAAACTCGCAAAACAATTTGTTGCTAATTTTGTTCCTGCTTATAAAATCTTTGAAGTCACGCTGTTAGATGATGAAGATATTGACTATAGCAAAAGAGAAGAAGAGTTATTAGATAATAGTTTGGTCTTTATTGAGCAGAGCCGCTTAGATAAGGCAGAAAAATTATTAATGAGCTTATTAATATCAACTAATTATCAATCTTACGTGCCAGCTTATAACCTAGGAGTAGTTAAAGAAGCACAAGGTGAATTAAAACAGGCAGCTAAGTATTATGATTTAGCCGACTCATTACAAGTAAAGCCGGTAAAGGAAATTAATCAAGCGGTTAATAGGATTGGAATATCCATTGCTAAAAGAGATAAGGCGAAAGTTCAGATGAAACGGAAAAACCATTTTAGGTAAAAGGTTTTATTTTTTGCTATTGTAGGGGGTTGAAGCGCAACGGTACGAGACTGTAAATAATTCTGTGTAATTGCCGCATTTTAAATGTAGTAAATCAACCGGTCTTTGTACCTAACTCAAGCAGCGCGACACGAAAACAGCTCGATCATTTACAGTTTCTTGTTTTTTTGTATTGCACCTCACGCCATGAATCTAAACTTCGAGGGTATCTGTTAAAGATAAATTTTCATGATTTGCAGGTCAATTCAGTAAAGAAATCTTTTTAGCTCCAGAGAATTTATTAGCAAAATCCCGTATCTCTTCTTTTTCTTTTTCACTAAACAGTGTTCCATCAGGGAACGTTCTTTTATATAAGTCACAGCCTTCTAAGATTTCTAAAATAAGGAAAAAATGGAAGAATTTCGACTTTTCACCTTCTGCTTTTAAGCCGTTGTAGTAATAATTTAAAAGCTCTGTATCTTTGGGTGAAAAGTTAGGAAGGTACCAAAATTGTCATAGCGCTTTGCTGTTTATCCAGTTTTTACAATTGCTAAGCCGTTATTTTCGACTCCCAGAATATCGTATTGATAATAGTAATAAATTTGGGGTCTACACATGTACGGAAATAATTCGCTAAGAATTGTTGTACACCGTAGCAAAGCGACACCCTTTTTAGTACGTTATTTGAACGATTTTTATAGCCGTATTGATCTGTTATTAACCCTATGCGGAAAACAGATGTTTTCCGCATAGGTCTTAAAATCCTTATGACAATTTTGGTACCTTCCTAACTTTTTACCCAATTATCTGTATTTATCGCGTGAATTAGCAACTGAAAAAAATGAGGAGCGAAAAACCGAATTATTGGAGGCCATGCGTAACGGCTCAGTAGTTACATGGGCGCATTTTAACCTGCATGGTGAATTCTATTTTTCGGATAAAAAAATGATGGATTCTGTCGGCTTAATTTCTTCCAAAAATCAACGCTCATAAACCCGTTAATTTTGGGAAGACGATAATCTAGCTCACGCCCCACCAGCTATAACATTCATGAAATTCCTATGGAACTTTAGTGTCGTTTGTTTAAACGTACCCACCATTGGACGTCAAACCCCGAAAAGTGTCCTGTTTTACTTGATCATTACATAAGTCATTTAGCGATAAAAGCTGATAAAATAACAGTTTTTTCACTAAAGCAATCTTAGTGCCGAATTTTATTGATTTAATTCACAAAAATATCGTCACTGAAAATCATAAATGACTTTTAATACGCAATAGGGAATTGTCCAATCTAAGTAACCTCAGTAGACTACAATGATCAGTGGATTCATTGCAGAAGGTTTAACAAATTTTATTTGTACGTAGTTGGTCCGAGCGCTGGCGTGTCGAGGCACTCTTGATTCGTAGTATAGCGAATCGAGTTTTTACAAAAACTATATTTTACCTTAGTGAGGATAAACGTACTAACATACATTTAACCATGAAGACTATATTGACATTTATCACTTCCTCTAGACAAACACTCCTTCTCTGGGTTATTGTTTTTCTCATCACTTTCTCATCACTTTCTTACATAGTCAGCATACAATCCCCACCCTTAAATAATCTAGTTAAAATTGAAACAACTACAGCACGACTACCTCAAAATATACCATATAAAGGTAATATACAATTAATTGATGTCTCTTTGGAGTGGGGGCTTAATTTCATACACCAACAAAAATCAAATGAAATTTCCACGGTATCCGACACCCTAGGTTCTGGTGTTTGTGCAATTGATTATAATAATGATGGCTGGACAGACCTTTATTTTGTCGGAGGAAGTGGAAATACCCGCTATTATGGTCGGTCATCATGGTGGAATACATCAACTTTTGGAAAACTATTTAAAAACCATGAAGGAAAATATCTAGAGGATGTTACTAAGAAAGTAGGGCTAGATTTTATTAGTGAAGGCATGGGGTGTGCAGTACATGATATTAATAAAGATGGTTTTTCAGATATATTAATAACAAGCATTCACTCAAACCACCTTTTCAAAAACAATAAAGGTGATAGCTTCTCTGATGTTACAGGTATATCTAACATTAGTACTTCTGGTTGGAGTACTGGTGCAGTATTTGGTGATTTTAATAAAGATGGGCTACCTGACCTGTATATCCCAAAATTCATCAAGTTCAAAAAGGATTCAAAAACCCTAGAATCTAACTCAGGATTCCAAGCATTTAAATCAGTAGCATTCAACCCCCAATTCTACGACCCTGAACCCAATCAACTTTTTTTAAATCAAGGAAACTTCTCATTCAAAAATGTTACTGAGAAATTTAATGTCGGTAATAAAAGTGGCCGCAGCTTAGGTGCCTATTGGGTTGACCTTAATAAGGACTCATGGATTGATTTACTTGTTATTAATATGCCACCCACACCAAATGAAGTATATATCAACAACAAAGGACTAGAATTACTCATAGCAGACGAAACATACGACTCCCTTAGAGGGACTGGGAACCATAGCCTAATTGCTACTAGTCTAATTCAAAACAGTACCCGCGAATTTTTTTCCACAAGTAATTCTCAATTTCCATTGGAACTTCTCAAGCAAAAAAATATTACCAATACAATCAATGAATACCTATTTAAAAATGTAAGTTACTTTTTTAATTTAAATAGCTCTAAACTTAGCTCACTCAATCACTGGGGAGCAGTTTCAGGTGACTTTAATAACGATAAGTATCAAGATATTTTTACTGCCAATGGAAATTTATTTGCTGATCAAGATTCACCCTTTCTTCCATCAGGTCAACCCAATACATTGCTTATTAATAATTTTGGCAAACAGTTTTCTACAATTAAAGTTTCTGAACCCATTAATGGATCTTCTCGTTCTACCATCACTGCAGATCTAAATAATGATGGACAGCTTGAAATAATTATTACTAACAACAATGGCGCAGCTCAGATTCTTGAACCTACACTAATAACAAAAGATAGTACACCAAATAATTGGATTGGTTTTATATTAAGAAACACAGCATCATTAAAAGGTGAGCCGGGGACAATAAAAATAAAAACTGGTGAAATTATACAATCTAGAAGTTTATTACCTTCATCTAACTACCTTTCACAATCTAGTAATCACCTACATTTTGGGCTCGGTAAAAATACTAATATTAACACTGTAAGCATCAATACTTCAAAACACTCATTTACGGTTAAAAACCTCTCTTCAGGTCATTATTATTTAGTTGACTTACACACCAATAAAATAAAAAAACTACCAAATTCAAAATTTGAATATCCAATAAAAAAACTGGCAAAGTCATTATCTATAAATTCATTAGATTACCTTATACAAATACTACTTAAAAATAATAATTCAGAATATATTAAAGTAATACCATTAATATGGGAAAAAATGGAATCTGTACAAAAATTATCCACATTAAAGTCTCTAAAAAACATTAAAAATATACTTGAATTAAACCTGGCATTGACCGCATTACAAGATAAGGATTCAAAAGTCGTAATTGCAGCTATACGAATCCTAAAAAAATCAGAAATTGAACAAATTATGCCTCATTTAATTAAGCAGTTATACAATAAAAATACAGATATTCAGTGTGCTATTACAAACACTATTTCATTCTTTTTTAAAGAAGAGGAAGCTATGGTGTATCAAAAAAATCTATCCATTAAACCTTTAATTAAAGGACTTGAAAAAGGAACAATAAAACAAAAAATATGCATAATAAAAGCCTTAGGGGATAGCGAAAACTCTCGAGCAGTTTCCCCATTATTAAACATAATATTACCCAATTCAGAAGAAGAGGCATCACTTATCATTGCCGCTATAGATGCTCTTTCAGAAATCAGAGATAGCCGATCAATTGAGCCGATAATTGCAATTTCTAAATCAATAAAAACTACCCCACCTGAAATAAGAGCTGCAGCACTTATTGCTTTATCAAGAATGAAAGAAAAACATATAAATGATATTATAAATAAACTTATTTTTTCCAAACTTAGTAGTGATAATAAAAATAAACAAATTGAAGCCATCAGCTTACTTGAAAATATTTATAAACATAAAAATTATTTTTTAATCCAACCATTTATATATAAAGAAAGCATAAAACCTATAATAAAAGATATAATTCATAGCCTATCTATAGAAATTAAATCAAATCTTAATAGAGAAGAAAAATCTTTAATTGTAAGTTTAATAAATATTTCTATGGTTACTAAAGATTCAGAATCAATTGACTCATTACTACATATAATCAAACAAAAAAACAATAAAAGTAACAATAAAGTTATTACCAAATTATTAAATATATCATCTCCATCAACCAAGGTATCATCAACTTTAAATACTATTTCAAATGACAAATCAATAAAACACCTTATATTTTTATTAAATTCAGATAAATTACATGATAAAGGTAAAATAAAATTAATAAATCTTATAATAAGAAAGATGGTGAAAACCAATATCACTAGAGATGAAGTAAATTATTTTTTTACGCTACTAAATAAAAATAACTCATCCGCATTACTTAATAAAATATTATTAACGAGGTCGTTAGTTTTATACAATAAAACATTATTTACAATTTGCTCAAAAACACAATCATCTATTCAAGTTTCAGTTATAGATAAGATATTAATTAATAAAATTAATCACCCTAAAGAGTTTCTAGAGTGTGTATATAATAAAAATTCTTCCCACACATCCCTATCTAAATCAAATAGATTACAACTTAGAACTCTATTAATAAAACTTATAAACAAAAAAGATGAAAATTTAAAGCTTAAAGGTATGCTCTTTGTAAATGCAATGCTACATGACAAAATAATTACTACTATGCTTAAACAGTATATCCAATATATTTCAAAGGAGCATATCAACCTTGCTTTAAATGCAATTGAAAAACACGGACTTGAAAAAATATTTAACACTTTCATTTGGGATACCGCAAAAAACACCAACAATCCTGATTCATTGCGAATGCATGCAATATTGCTTGCTAATAAACTATCTTCAATACAAGCATATAATTATTTAAAAACATATAACGCGCAATGACAACACATAAAACTTCAAAAAAACCTATTCACCAAAGCTTAATATTGGTTAGCTATTCACTTACAATTGCATGTGGTGTTACTGGGCTAATTATATATGTTGCTAATAGCAACAATACCTATGTACAGTGGAGTGCCTTAGCGCATACCTTATTAGGTGTAGCCTTAACCCTTCCATTTTTCACTTACTTTTATCACCACTTTATTTTAACAATAGGGTTTCGTAGGCCATCCCTAACTGCATCCGGGCTACTTTTATTTATATTTTTTCTTTGCTTTACTGTTACTGGCTGGCATATATTATATTTTGGACAAATTGAGCGCTATAGGTGGATACTTACTCTCCACATATCCAGTACCTTTTTATTTTTCATCTCACTCCTACTCCACATATTTTCACACATTATTACCTTACAAAAAAATAGAAAAATACTAGCTGATAAAAAAATACCAAGCTTTCAAACAAGTACCTATAAAACAATAGCTGCAGTGACCTTACTTACCTTGCTTTCAATTTGTATTGCAAGTATTGCCTATGAGCATTACACATACCAATATAGCCAAGAAAGTAGTTCAAAAAATTATGATTACTCTTATGGACCTAACCCATTTCAACCGAGTGAAACTAAAAGTGCTAACAATAAATTTATCGATAAACGCCTTATTGCTAAGTCACACCGCTGCATAACATGCCATAACGATATTGGTTCTCAATGGCTAGCATCGGTACACAAACAATCTGCATCAGATCCAGCATATGTAACTAACATCAACTTATTAGTCAAACAAAAAGGTATCAGTTCCACTAGATATTGTGAAGGCTGCCATGCGCCAATTGCATTATTATCTGGTGAATTATCTCCTGGAGGGCAGCATGGGGGAATAGAAGGCACTTTGGCAAATATTGAGGGAGTTTCTTGCCTTTCTTGCCATAGCATCACAAATGTCTTACACCTGAATGGTGTTGCTGCTTACCAATTCACTCCTCATAAACCCTACCTATTTTCTGAAAGTAAAAATAAAGTACTTCAATTATTGCATGACCACCTTTTAAGAATGCGGCCATATCAACACCGCCAAGACATGGGTAATAGCGTACTCAAAAAACCTAGATTTTGCTCAACATGCCATACACAATTTATGGATAAAAATATGAATGACTGGGGATGGGTAAAAATGCAAGATGAATATACAGCATGGACACAAAGTCCATTCTCTAAACATCATGATGAAACATTCTCATCAAAAAATACGACAACCTGCCAAGACTGTCATATGCCTTTAGTTCCTTCTAACGACCCATCATCTAATAAAGACAAACTTGTTCGGTCACATAACTTTCCTGGTGCTAACACTTTTCTACCAATTCTAGCGAATGACCAAAAGCAACTTCACAATGTTATTGAATTTATGCAAGAAAATAAGATGAGGGTATCAATTGTAAGTCCAGAGAGGCTTGATACGCCTCAAAACCTACAGTCAATAGATGAATCAATTAGGGGCGTTAATGAAACACCCATCTTTTACTACTTAGAGGAGATAGCTAAAATACAAATTGTTGTCAGCAATCAGGGTGTTGGACATAATTTTCCCGCAGGAAGTATTGACCTTGGGGAAGCTTGGCTAGAGTTTATTGTCGTAGACACTGAAAATACATTAATTTATAGCGAAGGAGTATTAGATAAAAATAATAATGTGGATCCAAAAGCATACTTTTATCGCTCCTTACCAGTTGACCGAAATGGGCACTTGGTTTGGAAACATGACCTATTTAATATGGTTGGAACCTCATTCAAACGCATTATAAAATCAGGCCAATCAGATATTATTAACTTAAAGTTTAAGGTCCCCTCTTGGGCTAAAAGCCCTATGACCATAAAAGCTACACTAAAGTATAGAAAACTTAATGAGAAGTATGCAAAATGGGCATTAAAAGATAAATATATTCCTGTCCCAATTGTCGATATCGCTTGGGATAGCTTGCAACTTGAAATTAAAATTAGAAAACAAATTGAAAGTCATTAATACTATTAAGCTACTTACTTCTCTTCATTTTCTCAAGTGCAATAGGTAGAATCTGTGCGTTATAAGTAGCCAATTTTTCAGAAATTTCTTGCTGCTTTATTTTTCTTAACTCTAAATTTGCATGAATACTATCATACTCATGAGCAAGTATATTTAAAGCCTCTTGAGTTTTCAGTATCCATTTTTTATTGTCAATTTCTTGTTGAGTGACGGGTATAGATAAAACCTGCATCTGTGATTGTTTATCAGATTCTATTTTATTGTTTGAATCGTTGACTATACTATTAACTAAAACAGAATTAACTTCATCAATAGCTATATTATCATCAGATAATAACAAGGTTACCCCATAAATAAATGATAAAAAAACTAATACCTTAATAATCATAATAAACCGTCCAAAGACATATTAAATACTAAATATAATTCAGGGTGCTGTCGAAAAATAACTTATTCCATAAGGAAATCCATTGCCAGCTAAATCAGTTAAATACTGTGTGCGTATATAGTAACTATGCCCAGGCTCTAACGCAGCATCAGGAATCAACCTAAGCGTTGTATCATTATTACTTAAACTCCAACTACGCGGGACTTTACGATCCGCTGTCGTATCGTAAAGGTAAAAGCTATTCGTATTGATACTACTGGAGTCAACTCGTTCGCTAAACTCAATTTCTAATAAGGCATTTAATGCGATATCTGTTGCATTGTTTGGTATTGACCAGTTGAGGATGCTACCTGTTTTTAAATCAGCTGTATCAGCTGTTGTAAAGTTTGCAACATAGTCCGTCGCTTGTACATTACCACTAATATCTTTCATGCCACTCACCGTCAAGGTATAGCTAGATAGGGCATCAAGTAAGCGATTAGGTCTGACTGTCACTTTCGTACGAATACTATTAAAATTAATTTGAATGCTTTCTTTTGTTGCAGTACTGTTTGTTAGGCTAATACCTGAGGTATCAAAAGTACTTAGTGGCTCAGAAAAACGAATAGTAAAACGTGCATTGCTAGGTACTTCAGCCTGCCCATCGACAACAGTACTATCAATAAGCCTTGGCGCTAAATTATCATTAGCAAATGAAGTCGTAAAATAGCTAGTGCGGTTAGAAAAAACATTCCCACTTAGATCGCGTAGATGATTAGCTTTATAGTAGTAATCATGGCCTACTTGCAATGCAACCATCGGTACAATTTCTATACGATGACCGTCAGCTGATAAAGCTATTGTTGTGGCTACAACAGATCCGTCAACAGTATCATATAAATAAACACCTGAACTCGTAATACTAACGGGATCAATTGCTTCATTCGCAACCCATGCAATAACTGGGTTTGTGGCAACGGTACCACTAGTTGATGCGATTAAGTCTCCCTTTACAACGTCAGGAATTACTGCTGTTGTAAAAGTATTATTAGCCGCTACGACTGCATTTCCCGACAGATCTTGTATTACGGGTAGACTCTCAGTTTTTTCTGTTTCTGCAGGCAATAAGCTACGGCGTTGATAACGTATGACTTGGTTATTTTCACTAAACAAAACATTTGTCAATTGATCGTTTGTCAGTGTGAGCGGATTCATTGGCTCATCAAAGCGAACTGAGTAATTAACATTCAATCCCACATTTGTCGCTCCATTGGGTGGGCTTACCGATAACGCTACCGGCTGACGGTTATCTTGTACGGCATTTTCAGCCGTTGTAAATATGACCGAATACCTTCTTGTGTTGATATCACCATCATTATCTGACATATCATCTAAGTACAATCGATAGCCTGAATTGGCACTTAGTAATTCTTGCAATGTAATTTGTAGAATTTTTCCAGTGCTATCAAGTGCTGAGTTAATGGGTACACTAATACCTTCAGGATACGTTCGTAAGTCAATAAATGCATTTTCTAATGCTAACGCATCTAGTGGTTCACTATACTGAGCCATAATAACAGGATTAAGTGTTACATTTTGTTGCCCTGAATAGGGTGAAGATGCTGTAAATACAGCGGCTGTACCTATCAATTCATCCGTGACTCCCATTTGAATATAGCCATCATAGTTATAGGCAGCGTTTCCTGACTCATCTGTTGCAAAGCTTTCTAAAAATACTTGAACATAAGCACCTTCAGAAAATGGAGTATCGCTGGTAAAAGTAATGGCTCGGTTATCCGTTGATAAGCTAACTGTACCCGGTATCAATGTGCCATTAGATGAAACATGTAATGCTTGCTCTACACTTGCAGCATCCATAGGCTCATTCATGAGTAAGACTATCTGGTCTCTATTAAATAGATTTTTACTACCATTTTTAGGCAGTTGCTGAACAACTGATGGTTTTACATTATCAGTATCAACCGCCGCTGTAATAAAGGTACTTGCAATAGGATTTATCGCATTTCCCGATAAATCGGTAAGTCCATCTGTCAATATGATACTAACAATACTGGAGCTAGGTAAATTTGCTCTCAGGCTAACTTGCTGACCATCCGCTGACCTAGCAATTGAAGGTAATATGATATTACCATCCGTATATAAAGCGATATTATTACCCGTAATCGTACCCGGGTTCATTGGCTCACTAAATGTCAGGTACATTGTAGCCCCTGGGGCTACACCGACAGCATCAGAAACGGGGGATACCGCTTTAAGGGTTGGAGCAATTGTGTCAATTAAGGTTTCGGTTGTGAAATACTTACTACCTAACCATATAGTATTTCCACTCGTATCTGTAATATTTCTATTAAGAGAAACTTGATATTGCGTCCCACCTTGTAAGGCTACTGTCGGCGTAAATGTTAATTCATTACCTTGTACGCTAGAACTACCTGATACGCTAAGCCCCCCCCCTGTAATAATAGCTTGTATCGTTTTATCGATGGGCTCACTAAAAGTAATAATTACCTTTGTGTTGACAGAGATGTTATTTGCATTCACAGCGGGTGTCATACTAACAAAAGTGGGAGCTGTCGTGTCTGGCTCCACCGCTGAATTACTTGTAAAACTGACTATATCGCTTGCACTGTATTGATTACCTGCATAATCACATAGATTACTAACTGCTAAGCTATAGTCTGATGAGACTGATAGAGCTTCTAACGGCGTTAAAGTCAGTGTTTTTCGGTCACTGCCTATTGCAATCGATAGTTGAATATCACCAGTTGTGGATGTTAATTTTGCTTCCGGACGACAGCCATCACTTATATTCTCATCTAATTTAATAATTAAACGAGAACTAATAGCAACTGCGCTGCCCTGCTCTACATTAGTCTGAACTAGAGCCGGTGCTATTTGGTCAGTAGTAATACCCGTCGAAAAATAACTTATTCCATAAGGAAATCCATTGCCAGCTAAATCAGTTAAATACTGTGTGCGTATATAGTAACTATGCCCAGGCTCTAACGCAGCATCAGGAATCAACCTAAGCGTTGTATCATTATTACTTAAACTCCAACTACGCGGGACTTTACGATCCGCTGTCGTATCGTAAAGGTAAAAGCTATTCGTATTGATACTACTGGAGTCAACTCGTTCGCTAAACTCAATTTCTAATAAGGCATTTAATGCGATATCTGTTGCATTGTTTGGTATTGACCAGTTGAGGATGCTACCTGAGGTACTATCAACGGAACTACCTGCCGTAAATGATAAATCAACATCGAGTGCTTTATTTCCACTTAAATCTTCAATCCCTGAAATGGCTAAACTGTAAGCCGCTCCAGGTAGTAATAATGAAAATGGCGTAATGGTAACAGTGCGTCGATCACTACTTAAAGCATATGAAAATTGAACATTCTGAGTATTATTTATTAAAGCAATATTGCTCAATAATAAAGGCGAGATAAGCTCATCAAACTTGATTATAAGTGGCGCATTTAGTGGAGCATTCACTGCTCCATTAACAAGATTAGTAGCTAATACTTTGGGCGCTACATTATCTACATCAAATGAAGTGGTAAAATAAATACGTTGGTTATTACCACAATTAGAACAACTATTTCCAGCCAGATCTTTGATATTACTGACATATAAATAATAGCTACGCCCAACTAATAATTGAGATTCCGGTATAACAAACACCTGCATGCTATCACTGGATAAACCAATGCTCCCCGGTACTTTTTGGCCAAGTAAAGTATCATAAATATATAAACCACTTGCATCTAATCCAGTTGAATCAATCGCTTCACTATAGCTAAGTATAGGAATTATATTAGTTGCGACAGCTTTAGAACCATTAAGTAAATTTACAGATAACTGTTCAGGGGCTGTTATATCTGACGAACTTCCTGTGGTTATAGCTGTACTAAAGACCACCCTCATTAGATTGCCCGCTAAATCGCGTGCACCACTGAAACTAAAACTATATTCAGTATCAATTGCAAAGTTAATAACTGGGTTATATGAAAGAACCAAGCCATCTGCTGATAAACTGATAGTACCTTCAACGATCTTACTTGGATCTGCCGTCTCTATCATTGTGACAGTGATTTCAGAAAGTGACTCTAACTTAATTGCTTCGTTAAAATGAACTAATACATTTAAGTTTGTAGGTAAGTTAACACCACTTTCTGGTGTCAATGAAACCACTTTAGGCCCTATTACATCTGGGTTAGTTGGGTCAGTGCCTTCTTTATATTCCACACCATTTGGAACGCCATCATCATCTAAGTCACCAAAAAAGTCATCTGAATTAAATGGATCTAGTCCATATTTACGTTCGTATACATCAGGCATTCCATCCTGATCCGAATCAGCAGTTGTCGGGTCAAATCCCAATAGAAATTCTTCAAGATTACTTAAACCATCATTATCAGGATCTTCACTTGCATCATTCGCATCAAGTGGATTTAATCCAAATTTACTTTCATAACCATCTAGCATTCCATCATTATCAGTATCTGAGATACGTAGATTAGTTATATAGCCATCAAGCCCTAACCTGACTTCTTCACCATCAAGCAAGCCATCATTATCAATATCACTATCAAGTGGATCATATCCAAGATTTATCTCGGTAAGATCAGTTAATCCATCATTATCTGTATCTGCCTCAAAAGGGGATGTTCCATGAATTGTCGTTTCATCGTTATCACTTAAACCATCAAAATCACTATCTGCCAATAAAGTGATATTAACCGAATCGATATCACTTTCATTACCACCATAATCAATTGCCTGCACTGATATGACAGTCTCTGCAGCCGCAATGGGTAGTGGCATTAAATATTCATAAGGGGGTGCTATATCAGTGTATAGAAGTTCGCCATCAGCATAAAATTTAACCTTAGCAATAGCCACATCATCTGTTGCCGCACTAATAACCTTAATTACACCGCCTTCTAACGCACTCTCTCCCGTTACTGGTTGATTGATTTGAATTCTAGGCTTATTATTATTTTCATCTATAAATTCTTGGAACTGAGCAATTTGTAAACCTTGCGTTGTCACCGTATAAATATATTGATTATCAACGTCAATAGCATATGCATCAGCACCCGCTAAACCAAGCGTTGTAAAATCAATGACTGCACGAGCAGCCGCTGCACTAGGGTTACTTACATCAATAATTGGCACACCATTAGGGAAGCTTGTATCGGCTAAAAAAGCAAACTTTCCTGCTATTGCAACATCTCTTGGACGACCAGATTCGAGGGACGCGGGAACTGAGCTGACGAACGGATTCATTGAGTCAATAATATTGACTAGCGTTAATGTTCCTGTCAAATCAGCTACATAAGCAATGTTTCCTGCAATTTCAATATTTAGCGGATTGCCAAGCGTTACATTGCCCCCTTCAGAAAATAAACCAGAACCTCTACGTATAATTAAACGCAGCTGATTCCCATCTGCGATAACTACTTGCTCTCCTGTTTCCGATACAGCCACTGCATTAATTGCAACATTTGCTTGAAAAGTATTTATTTTACGTGGAGCTAGTGGGTTTGAAATATTAACAACCCATAAGCCATTAGTTCCTGTAGCAATATATAATTCATTTCGGACTATAGCTAAGTCACTTGCTGCTACCGTTCCACCAAGATAAGTAACAACTGCTGGCGCATTAATATCAGCCACATTTACAACAACCAATGCCGCTGTAGACGTTGCTAAATATACATATTCCCCTTTTACAATAACAGAAGTAACATTAGATCCTAATAAAACACTCCCTTTTATAATCGGAGCTAAGGGATTACTAACATCAATAATCTGTAGGCCCTTATTCGTCCCTATATAAGCAATACCTTGTTCTACAGCTATTGCCTTTGGCTCATCATCACGTATTACAAAATTTAATGGAATAGGGTCAAAACTACGAACATCAATATCACTCGTGTCAGAAAAACCACTATTATCAGCGGTTACAATACAATTACCTTTACTTCCTGCAAAAACCTCACCTGCTTCTCCCCCAAAATTACAAATAGTCAACTCAGAAGAGCTATAATTCGTACCTTTTGATAACGGCGTTAAATCAATATTTTTTCCATCAATAGTCGTGCCTTCAACGTTTAATTGAATGCTTGCATCGGCTCCTTGAATGCTGTTAAAGGTTAATACCGCATTTTTAGGAACGACACTTAATCCAGCAATACTTGAAGCGATATTAACACTGTTAATATCAGTTGGATCAGTCCCTACCGATATCTCAAGGTTATCATTAATACCATCACTATCACTATCTGCTAACAATGGATTGGTAATAAAGCCATCTAACCCAGAAGCTAATTCTTCACCATCTAAAATCCCATCATTATCCGAATCACTATTATTAAGATCAGTCCCTGAAAAAAACTCATTTAACGCAGATAAAGCATCATTATCTTGGTCTTCAGATGCGTCAGCCGCATCATTTGGATTAAGGCCATTTTCCAATTCAAAATCATCGGGTAATCCATCATTATCACTGTCTCCTGTGGTTACAATGGTCACGGAAAGGGCGGCTATTGCCCCATCTTTTCTTGCTGTAATAAGCACACGTCCACTACTTAACCCTTGTAACACACCATTTTGATCTATTGTTGCAATGTTTGGATTAGAAATCGTGTAATTAATACCACTTGCTAATAAAGTAACATCCTTGCGCGCTCCATCTGCGTAATTAGCAAAAACACGTAATTTAAAATAAGTTTTATCGCCAAATAAAATGGCATTATTTCCTGTCGTAAAATCAAGAGAGACAGGAACAACGTCTTCTAAAACAGTCTCAAATTCACCAAAAACAGTTAATACATTAGTATCTACCGTTCTAAACCCCGTTTGCCCTGATAAGGTCAATCCATCGCGAAGGCAGGTTGCTCGTGCTCGAACCTGCCCCATAAATGAAGGCACATTATCAATTTGCCACTTCCCATCTGCAGAAGCTTGTACAGAACGGTTTAAAATCGATACGGTGCATGTTTCGTCAATTTTTAGAATTTCGGAATTTACGGTAAATGAGAGCATCCAGCCACATAGAAAAATATTGAGTAATAATAACTTTCTAAATGTATTAATTTTTTTATTTTTCATGCAGCCTCTAGTCTTTAACATCAATATCTCTATTGAATTACTGTTAAATATTACTTATTTGAATTAAATTTCAATATTGATTCATATTCTGATCTCTATTATAGAAACCATTCATAAAATCTTTTTCACATATAAAAATATAATAAATAAACCTATCTTTATTGTGAGAAAACATAGTACTGTACTGTTTCATCCTACAACTGCTTAAACGCACACCCTTTTGCTTGCGCGACCCAAAGACCACCAGTAACCCCACTAACAGTATCAGAAAATAGTGATTTAACAGTCGCTTTCGTTTTAAAGAAGCTACTTAACTTTAATAATGGCAAAGTAGTAAAAACTTCCGTTGGAGTTGGTATGAATGAGCGTAGACCTAGCTTATTCGTTAACTTTCCAACTGTTCCTCCAAGCCCACCCAATCCATGGACTAATCCTGCTTTTGCAGTTTCTCCAACATTATAAGTAAAAGAATCATCAGTCCAGGATTCAATTGTTTGTTTGGCTACATCCCCTACAATACCTCCCAAGGCATTTGCTGCTACTTCTTTAGCTGCAGTAACCAATAGGCCTCCTCCTCCTCCAGTAACAGCTATTAGGGCCCCGCTGTAGGCACCATTAAGCGCTGAGTCAGCATAATTCTTCCACTTGAAATCACTCCCACTAGCCACATCCATCACTGCCTGAGTAACTATTCCCCCCACCGAACCAGCAAGAGCAAAATAAGCAATATGAGCAAATTCACCCTCAGGATCTACATAATTAACCGGATTATTTCCTACATAGGCATAAACGCCCATACCATCCACATAGCCTAAAGGATCTCTCTGTATAAATCGTCCTCTCTCAGGTACATAATACCGTGCACGATAATAATAAAATCCCGTCTCTACATCATACCGACGCCCGGTAAAGCCATAGCTATTTCCAATAGCTGAGTTTTGTCTTTCTGTTATGCCATCTGCTGCGAGTATGGTTGTTTCACCATATACATTGTAGCGGTACCGTTCAGCAACACGCCCTGCTGTATCTGTTAACGCAGCAATCGAACCAATAGAGTTATCGTGGTAATAATAGCTGTCATTGCTTGCCGTTTTTAATTGCAGAACCTCATCGATTCCATTCCCATAAACGTAGCTTCGTTGCAGTTCATTAAACGCATTTCGTTCTTCTAGTACCTGTTTGCCAAAATGCACGTAACGGACTGCTTCACTTCCCGCTCGTTTTTCTATCCGTCGTCCATAAGCATCATATTTGTAATTAGCTAAAGTATTTCCGCTTAAGGTACTAACTCGCACTAATCTATTTCTCGCATCGTAATGATAATTTCGATTGCCATCACTCGTTAGATTACCATTGGAATCATGGTTTTGCTCTACTGCCCCAATACGGGTGTATTCATTCATTTCATTAGACTGGTAACCCACGGCATCACTTTGCTTACCATTAAGTGCTTGTACACTTGCCCAGTTTCCAACGCCATCAAGTAAATAGCTTTCATCCTGAGGTGAAATAATACTTTCAACTTCTGCGTTGCTATTACTATTATTAACTACTGTTTGCAGCGTGGCATCGTTTGCAGGTACACGGTAAGCCGTACGAATAACACGATAGACTGAATCGTATTCGTATACATCGGCTAGTTGTGCAAATTGATCCACTTCGTAACGACGGTTATTTGCTTTATCGTAGGCATAGTCAAATCCTGCAACCAATGCGTTTGAGCTATTACTATGGCGGTGTTGCACTACGCGATTGATAGCGTCATAACGACTATCATTGGATGCGCCTACCCCCTCTTGAATATAACTTAAACGCGTCCCATTAGCATATCGCCGCTCTAAAACACGTCTACTGGCATAATCATATTCAGCAATTGCTATTGCTGAGGTATTAACACCCAAAGGATTGGCTTCATTAATTGCTTTAATATTATAAAGTTTGTCATAGCTATAATTAAGCCTACGTCCACTCGCATAGCGAATCTTCTGTCTATTCCCAAGCCCATCATATAAAGCCCCTGTCAGTAAGCCATTATTGTTTTCTGAAAGTAAATGATTTAATGAGTTATAGCGATATTCGACGACTGAATCATCACTGCTTAAACTAGGCTCATTATTATCTTTAGCACTAACTCGCCTAGATAGCCCATCATAACTGTAAGCCCATTCTGTTGATCCGATGATACCTATAGCAGCAGCTACTTTACTCTGAGTCAACCGGTTTAGTGCATCGTAACTATGCGTAAAAACAGATCCATTTTGGTCTGTTGCACTCACAATATTATTATCTTTATCGTAAACATAATTCACATTACTGCCATCCGCATAACTCTCTTTTACTTTACGGTTTAAGGCATCAAATTCATAGTTGGTTGCATTTTGTTTATCATCGCCCTGAAATACAAGTCGTGAGTTTCCATCATAGCCAAAATAAGTACTGATATATCCATCCGCATTCGTTGGATTACTTTGATCTATTGCTCCTTCGCCTGTTCCTCCTGTCGCTAAGTACTCCCGCGTTTCAATCAAACGATTAAGCCCATCATAAATATTTAGTACAATATTGCCCATCTCATCAGTCGTTACCACACGATTATTATGGCTGTCATATTGATATGATTCCGTATTACCTAGTTGGTTGGTAGTACTGGTTTTTCGATTGAGTTCATCATAGCTTGCAATGATTGTAATGACTTTATCGGCTACTCGCCCTTCCTCATTGACTTGCGTAATGGCAATTTGTGTTAGGTTATTATTTTGATCGTAAGTGCTTTGGTTTACATTACCATTAGCATCCGTTGTTCGAATTAGACGGTTTAAACCATCAAATTCGTTCAGCGTTTCATTACCGTTATCATCTATTGAACGCACGATTAAACCACTCGCATCATAGTAGTTAATACCAGTCACTTTATTATCATCTGGCGTTACGCCGGCTCCCACATTTTGTGCTTGTCCATTAACTAACAAACTATCATCACGCTGATAAGGTCGATCCAATTCATCAAACTGTATGGCTATCTCTGCTAACAATATTTTGTTATCGATCCCTGTAATACCACTTGCGCCAAAGTGACGTTCTAGTACTTTGTTCGCATTAGCATCGTATTGATATGTTACTCGGTTGCTCTCTGCATCAGTACTTTGTATTGGCCGGTTATATCCGTCATATATGATTCGCGTTGTATCCGCCAAGCCATCACCATTGGTATCTTCAGCATCGATCACTTGTGTTAGGTTACCGTTGCCATCGTAGCTCATGGCTTTACTACTCGCTAGCGCTGTTCCTGCCCCCTGAGTAGTTTGATAAACAAGATTACGTTCATCATAAATTCGTTCTATTCTATTGCCTTCTGGCTGCTGAATAGCCGTAATATTTTGGTTAGCATCATATTCATAATGTGTTTCTAAATAAGTACCTGTTTGTGGAATTTTAATTTCACGTATTTTTTCATTAAGTTCATTATAATTAACAACCGTATGTACCCAAGAAGACAAATTCGGCCCTGTTGTCCCAATATTTTGACGACTCGTCCTTACAACATTATTATTAGCATCATAATAATAGTCGGTCATATATTCGAAAGGCGCTGAGTCTATCTTCCTAACTACTTGATTAAGCTGATTATGGATATATCGGGTAGTATTTCCACGCCCATCTGTTATCGCTATTTTATTTCCAACTACATCGTATTTTATTTCTTCTCGAATCGCTAATGCAGGGCCTGCTCGGTTACGACGCGGGGCAATACGCGCATCTTTTATTATCGCTTTAAGGTAGCCCCCCGTATCGGTAGCTAAAACTCTTGATGACGTGGTATTTAAACCATCCCCGTCAGGATCATTTTCAGGGTAATATTCAATTTTTTGAACAATGCCTTCAACATCTACTTCTTCAACCATTTGACCAAATCGGTTGTAACTGTAGGTACTAAAGATAGCTTGACTACTTGCATCCGCCAAAGTAGTTGTTGGTAAATCAATACGAACAATATTACCTCCTACCTGACCACTGACTCCACCATTTAGACTCATTCCCGCGTTTGAAAGCATCATAGTAATTTCAGCTTCACTTTGGTTAAGCTCCGTAGCCAATGCTGCTAAATTACTGGTATGCTGATAATCAAATGTATGAGTAGTCGTAAACCCCCTACGGTTAATAATCGTCCTTAACTGATTATAAATAGGCTCATAGCTGTACTGCCCCAGTAATTCAGCCTGCACTGCGCCACGTGAACCCGGAGTTACTTTAGAGGATAATCGGTTACGCTGCATATAACGTAGTGGGTTTTCTGAATCATAACTATAATGGCTACTATCACCTTCTGGATTGGTAGTCTGTACTAATAACCCATCTTGGTTATACCTATTTTTCGTAACAAACACGTCAGGATCTTTGGCGTTAATATTACGGTTCGTGTAGACGCGCTGTTCCAGTAACATCCCCCCTTTACCATGTAAATATTCTATATGGTTACCATTTCTATCTATCACTATGCTTTTATTGATGGGAGTATTGACACCACGTACCGATGTTGTTGGTATTATTTCCTGGTAATTAGCTTGAAATTTCTGAGTTGACTTACCGAATTGCTGCTCCACAATCTTATCAAATTCATAACTGCTTGGGTCATTAACATAAATATTTGTTAAATATTGAAACCCAAAGGCATCGGTTACCGTTAGAAGGTTATGATTAGCATGACGTAACTTTGGATTTGCAACTTCATCAAACCCTGAGCTATAGGTATATTGGGTAAACTTCCCATTAATAAAATCATTTCCATTAGGCGTACCGGTCACAACCGGTGTTCTAGCGGCACTCAGATTACGATTAGCGTCATAATAATAACGAACACTACGCCCTATAAAATCCGTTACTGTATCTATATGCCCACTATCTGAACGATAGCTAAAGACAATATCTCGGCCTAATGTATCAATAATTTTCACTAAGCGTTCTTCAGCATCATATTCAAAGCGCATGGTATTACCATTACGATCCTGATGTGAAAGCATTTGTCCTGCAGCACTATAATTTATTTTGAAGCCATCAGGCTTTCTTATCGTGTATGTATTGTCAGTTTTTTTCGTCAGTACCTCAAAAATACTTTCTGGCGACTGGTAACTGCCATCGGTATTTTTTACATAGATATATTGCAGGCCATTAGGCATACTACGTTGAACATTTTGATTAGCATCACTTACATCTGGAATAACCAACATTTCGTGGTAGTTGAATACCCAGTTATACCCTAGACGACCATTAAAATGAATACGGCTTCGGTAGGTTCGTTTCAGTTCAAAATCAAAGCCACGACCCGGAATTTTTAAATCAGTTTGTGTAAATTCCAGCTCTCCTGTTGCCATCACGACGGGGTCAAGAGCTCTTTGCGCATATCGATAAAGATCCTTTTCGGCAGTAGCAATAGCAATAGCAAAATCTTCCTTAGCTAGTTCTAGCTCAGCATTAATCAGCCCATTAACTCTCTTACTTCCATCATCAATTTTTTTACTTGTTTCAGAGAATAATTGCTGCCAATCATCAGCACTATTATTTTTTAACAAAGCACATATTTCTATTGAATCACACTTCATGGAGGCTGCGTTAATTAGCTCATCAACTACATCTCCTACATGTTTTAAATGACAAACTAAATCACAAGGCTCTTCTTCGGAGCTATCATTTGGATTTGCATTACACAATCCACTCCATGAACAGAATGACCCCACAAGACCAAATCCAGTAGGAAATTGGAAGCTAGCAAACCAGCCTGCTTTTAAAATACCAACACCCGGATTAGATTCAATAACCGTCCCATCATCATTAACAGTTCCAAGCCCTATCGATACAAATTCTTGCAAATCATGATCAAATGAGTACATATCTATTTGCTGGCCTATCGCTAAGCCATCAACATTAGGAATGGAAATTTTCGCGGGAGGATCAAATAATGTACCACTAGGCTGTATAGTGACAACAAGCTGCGGCTGCAAACCATTCGGTGGGGTCATAGGGACTTTGTCAGCATTAACGACAGTAGCTGATATAACGCCTTCCTTTGCTCCATTCGGGAAAGTTGCCGCACCTGGCGACACCTCTAATTTCCACCCCGGAAAGTCCTGCATCGTTAATATGCCACCTTGCGTTAAGCTTACCTGCGCAATGTCTGTTTCCGTTAAACGCACCATATAAATTGGCTGCGGCAAAGTATTATTAATACCTTGCACCATAACAGAATTAAAACTTAAGGTTGGATACTCACCGTTAGTGCTTGTTACCGTTGAGCCATCTACGAAAAGATGAATAGGGCCAACGGGGACTCTATCTAATTGAAATTGACCATTTGAATTAGTCATGCCAGACACTGATGTATCTTCAATCCTAAGTGTCACACCTTCCAAAGGATTTTCTTGGTTATCTAGTACGATACCTGATAACTTAGTATCCGCTGAATCGCCAGCCACATAGGCTGTCGCAGTAAAACTTGCTGTCGGTAATATACTTTTACTGGTATCCATCAGAGTTGCTATTACTTTTTGAGCATCCATACCCAATTCACTGCCTAATGTGAATTCAGCTACTGCAAACCCATTACTTGAGCTAATAACATCAATAGTCTGTAGACCATTTGAAAATTTCCCTGTACCTGCTGTAACTACAAATCTAACTTTTGCATTCCTAACGGGATTAAACCCTGTATCCGATACATAAGTTACCAGTGGTTGCGGTAACCTTTGGCCAATCACTCCTCGCTGATTGTTTCCTATATTAATAGTTAAATTAATACCCAAATTTCCCGTCGCTGTCGCTGTAAACACCACAGAACTTTCTAATCCGACTATCGTCGCACCAACTTTTTGGTTTGCAGTCCCTATCCGTGATCCAATTTTAAAATTGGTACTTGCCTCTCCATTTACATCTGTTGTAACGACAACGGCTCTCTCTTTATCTACCCCAACGACACCATCACCTTGAATAACACGAAAAATAACATCCCGACTTGATAAAGCCTCACCTTTGTCATTTGTTACCTTAATTTTTAAGGGTGCTACTAGCTGAGTACTAATTTCTGTAGTTTGGTTTTGACCAGATATAATCTCAATTCTGTCACCAACCAGCTCTTCTCGGTTTAAAGTAATATTTTTTCTTGAAATATTACCGACTAGATCAGTTGCAGCAATATTAATATTATTAGCACCAATATCCAAAGGAATATCAATAGCAGCATAGCTTCTGTTTGCAACCTTAGCTTTACTGCCATTAACTATAACTATTACATCACCTTCAGAGATCGACCCTCTTACTGTATCATTCACCAAGCCAGTAATCGTTACCTTATCTGTAAAAACTTTTTGCTTATCCTCATGTGAGTTAATAGTAATTATTGCTGGGGTTAAATCAAGAGCTGCAGTTATGGAATCGACATGCTCAACGCCATTCAAGCGTGAAATAACACTAATTGCATTAAATCCTTCATTTAATGCAACTTGTGCTGAAAAAGTACCGTTATCATTTGTAACCACTTCACGGTTAACCAAAATCACTGCTTCAGGGCTACTAACGGTTCCATTAATAGTAATGGGGCTAGTACCAAATGTTTGTAATGAACTTGGCTGAGTAATTAAGATACTTCGAGATTCTATATCTATTACCTGTAAGACTACTTCAATATCAACTCTAGCAATATTACCTGATGCATCTGTTGCTTCAACACTAAGCGCATTAGTTCCTTCTATTAAGGAAATTTTAGCACTATAATTTTCACCATCAATTACTGCCTTTCCTCCATTAACTAGGACTTCAACAGAATTTTCATCTGTAACTTTAGCTATCACCGTAATTTGACTAGTCGTGATCTTATCGCCATCAGAATGGGAGAGTATTTGAATACTTGGCGGGGCTATATCATCTTTACCTGAGTTATCCGTTATTCCTGTACTATCTGATACTTCATTATCTGACGTTCCACACGCAGAAATAAGCATTATTATAAAAACTGTAAATAAGTAATATAGAGCCTTTTTCATTTCTTTCATTCCTTTAAATTTTATCCATCTTTTTTATACTTATTTATCAAGCAATATGTTATGTATAGTGAGCACTCTGAAATAAATTCCTAAACTCAAACTCACTTAAATCCATCTTCGATAATTATAGATATTTACCCTAACAATAAAACGGATCTTTTAAATTATAACAAGGATAAATTAACACTGTACATCATTCTTTATTTAATTCATTACGAAATTATAAAATTTGCTATTTTATAATTATTGTGATCCTTATAATTTCTGTGTTAGCTTAAACTTAAGTATCAATTATTATGAGCATTTAACTCTTGCTATGTCCTCTTTAAAAAAAATAACTTAGATTATTATTAACACTTAATAAGTATATAGAAAATATAAAAACTAATAGAAAGTTTTTATATTTTAGATTATTCTAAGATCATATAAAAAGGCTCTTCCCGATTTCGCGGGGTAACCACAACATATAGTGTTAAGCATATCCGAATAAACGTCGTCCTTCGACATCAAGCCAAATATGTTGAAATAAACGCCCTATGTCATAAATACCATAGCAACGTCGCTTGATCACCTTAATTTTATTATTTAGTCCTTCGACAAAACCACTGGTTTCACGGCGAAGAAAATAATTAGTGATTTCATGCTGCCAGTTTTGTAATGTCACTATAAATGAGTTGAAACAGTCCAACTTCAGATTTTTAACCTGCCAGACCCATGAGTCGAGCTCAGATTCTGCCTGACTTTTACTTAAAGGTCGGTTAAAAACACCCGTCAATGCTTCTCGATAGGCTGATAGCATTGCCGACAGGTTGTGCCTTTACATGTGCTTTGTACCTTAATAACAATTCCTTTTTGAGACGCGGTATCAAATGCCTCTATTTGCACATCAGGTAAATCCAAAGGAATTTTTAATAACATCTGGCTCATTTGTATAAAAAACTCAGCCGCAAGCGAGCCTAGTTTTAAAGAAAATCAAGTTATCTCGTTCCTTCTTTTCATGCTCCTTAAGCTTATCTCACACATAAGCTCTAATTACATCTTCACAAAATGGTACACCAAACGATAAACATGACGCGTATATCTTTGTAAATCCATAAGCTGGCTACCGCCCAAAAAAGAGAGCTATCATACTCAGATAGTACCTAAATAATCAAATAGCAATATACTACATATAGTGATTACCACGCTAAATAGGGAAGAGCCCATTTCTAGGCTTAAAATGGCAAAACGTGTTGCTATCAGAATACCTATTTTTGAAGCGATTTTAATTTTTTAAGGCGATATTTTTATTTAAACCCTATTCTGTCTGGTGTAGTAGGTTTATCTAATTTTACATAACACCCGTTATGCG
>Ga0209707_1000457_pt1 | contig 24936 bp, 22 predicted proteins | sample EN4Hudsemesocosm_FD_184630 | JGI IMG/M metagenome (GOLD analysis project Ga0209707, IMG submission 184630) | Methane-oxidizing microbial communities from mesocosms in the Hudson Canyon - EN4B Hudson Canyon (SPAdes) (version 2) | ecosystem: Environmental > Aquatic > Marine > Cold seeps | place... | reverse complement strand
TTGACGGATTCTTCAGGAAGCTTTTTTTTTCTAGGGTATCTTCTACGGGCCATAATATTGAATTTTGAGTTTAAAAAGGGAAGTCTTAGGAGTATACAGAAATAACGCTTACATCCTCAAATGGGGCACAGGACTTTAGCCTGCCTTTTAAATAGCGGACTTAAAGATCCGCATCCCAGAGTTGCTTAAGTTATAGCATGCTCCTGAATAGTGTTAAGCAGGAAAAACACCGGTGGATAAATAACGATCGCCACGGTCACAAATAATAGCCACAATCGTTGCATTTTCTACTTCTTCAGCTAATCGTAATGCCGCGGCTACAGCGCCACCTGATGATACTCCGCCAAAAATTCCTTCGCGCGTTGCTAAATCACGCATAGTTTGTTCTGCTGTTGGTTGATCCATATCCATAATTCTATCCACCTGAGAGGCTTGATAAATTTTAGGTAGATACGCTGCTGGCCAGCGACGAATACCGGGAATTTTTGCGCCATCTTCTGGCTGAACACCGACAATCTGTATTGCGGAATTTTGTTCTTTTAAATACTGAGAAGTGCCCATAATAGTCCCAGTCGTTCCCATTGCACTGACAAAGTGAGTAATCTCACCTTGCGTATCATGCCAAATCTCTGGGCCGGTTCCTTCATAGTGTGCACGCGGATTATCGGGGTTTGAAAATTGATCCAATATACGCCCTTTGCCTTCCGCTTCCATTTGTCTTGCTAAATCTATAGCACCCTCCATACTGCCTTCAGCAGGCGTAAGAATAATTTCGGCACCATACGCTTTCATTGAAGCGCGGCGTTCTTGGCTCATATTATCTGGCATAATCAAAGTAAGCTTATAGCCTTTAATAGCCGCAGCCATCGCTAAAGCAATACCCGTGTTACCACTCGTTGCTTCAATTAAATGATCGCCAGCTTTAATTTCTCCGCGTGCTTCGGCATGTTTAATCATGCTTAACGCCGGCCTATCTTTAACAGATCCTGCCGGATTATTGCCTTCTAATTTAACTAAAACGGTATTGCTGCCTTGTTTAACTAATCGCTGCAATTTTACTAGCGGAGTATTGCCAACAAACGATTCAATCGTAGGGTAATTCATATGTGAGTGGGCCTATGTATAAATTAATATTTCTGTAGGATGGGTAGAATGAAGCGCCGGCTTTTTAGGCGCATAATGAAACCCATCAACTCTATCCAGAATGCTGGGTTTAGCAAAAAAATGCTCTATCCACCCTACACGAAACTTTAAAATAAAAAATGTTAAAAATAATTATGCGTTAATACCTATGATATAAGCTTGTTAAGCATCTTCACTATAAGCTTCAAGCATAACTGAGGCTATCAAACCGTAGGCGATAGTCCATGCCTCTTTGGTCTCTTCCGTAAAGGCATCACCTAAGCCTTGGCCTAACACCCATAAAAAGGCTGCACCAACAATATCGTATTGTTCTGCACGTACATTGTAAATAATATGTCGTTTCCCCATGGCATGTAGCATAGGAATAACGCTTTCTAAATTCTCTAAGGATTCAACAACCACATTCAGTGTGGTCATTAATTTATCACCTTGGAAATCTAATTTACCTTTAAATAAAGCTTTCGCCGTAGGGTCTAATTCAAATAAACGCGCATAAAAAAGTTCAGCAGCGGTTTCTTTGATGGGAACAACTTTAGCCCACGACTCTTTAATTAACACAATTTGCTCAGGCGTTAAGGGTGCAGTAGGTACTTCTTCTTGGATATAGCTGCTATCCGACTGCTGGCTGCGGGTATTTCTGTAGAGCATCCACAAACTGAGTAACCCAACAAAGATTAATAAGTCATACATCATAATAACGCCTATTTATAAGTAAAAAACACCTAGAAAGCCTATACAGCCCAAGTATCTCTTAACGTAACGGTACGATTAAACGTAAGTTGACCATCATCTTTATTATCTAAACAAAAATAGCCGACACGTTCAAATTGAAAACCACTGCCAACTTCAGCATTAGCAAGACTCGCTTCAACTTTTGCATGGGGAATGATTTGCAATGAATCTGGGTTTAAAGCTTGTGTGAAGTCTTCCAGTGCATCAGGATTAACGACATTAAATAATCGATCGTATAATTTTATTTCTGCATCCAAACAATGATCAGCAGAGACCCAATGAATTACGCCTTTCACTTTACGGCCTTCTGGTTTTTTGCCTAATGTATTTTCATCATAGCTACAGCGTAACTCGATAATATTACCTGCATCATCTTTAATGACTTCATGGCACTTAATTACATAAGCACCACGTAAACGCACTTCGCCACCTTCGATCAAACGTTTATATTTAGGTGGTGGAACATCAGCAAAGTCATCTTGGTCGATATAAACAACTTTAGAAAAAGGCACATTCCGCACACCCATCGCTTCATTTTGCGGGTGATTAGGCATATGTAACTCTTCTACTTGTGCATCAGGATAATTTTCAATAGTAACCTTTAAAGGATCTAAGACAGCCATTGCACGTCCCGCAACATCATTCAAATCTTCTCGAATGCAGTTTTCTAACACCCCAACTTCAATTGAAGAACCTTTCTTAGTTACACCGATACGCTCACAAAAATCACGAATCGCTTTGGGTGTGTAACCTGCACGACGTAAACCAGCAATCGTTGGCATACGCGGATCATCCCAACCATCCACAAGACCTTCTACTACCAGTCGATTCAGTTTACGTTTACTTACAATCGTATATTCTAAAACCAGACGTGCAAACTCAATTTGCTGAGGATGGCAGCCTATTTCTATGTTATCCAAAACCCAATCATACAAAGGACGATGATCTGCAAATTCTAAGGTACACAAAGAGTGAGTAATTCCTTCTAATGCGTCTGATATACAGTGCGTGTAATCGTACATTGGATAAATGCACCAATCATCACCGGTACGTTGATGCGTTATTTTACGAATTCGGTATAAAGCAGGGTCACGCATATTGATATTTGGCGATGCCATATCAATTTTGGCACGTAATAAATAGCTGCCTTCTTCAAATTCACCTGCACGCATGCGAGTAAATAAATCTAAGTTGTCTGCAATACTACGACTACGGTCAGGGCTTGGCTTACCTACCTCGGTTAAAGAGCCACGGTATTGACGAATTTCTTCAGCGCTCAAGCTATCAACATAAGCGAGCCCTTTTTCTATCAATTGCACCGCAAAAAGGTAGAGTTGTTCAAAATAATCAGATGAATGTTTTAACTCAGCCCACTCAAAGCCTAACCAAGCGACATCTTTTTCAATTGCTTGTACATATTCAATACTTTCTTTTTCAGGGTTGGTATCATCAAAACGTAAATTACATAAACCGTTTTTTTCCGCAGCAACACCAAAATTCAGGCAGATTGATTTTGCATGGCCTATGTGCAGAAAACCATTAGGCTCCGGTGGGAATCGTGTGATAATTTGAGTGTGTTTTTTTTCTGCTAAATCTTGAGTAATAATTTGGCGAATAAAATTTGCTGCTGGAGTATTTTCGGTATTTGACATTTAACAGTTAGGGTTTTGAATGTGCAGAAAAATTGCTTCTAATAATGCCGTTAAGATACCATAATATGCTTAGTTAGTAACTAGCTATCAACACTTGCTCAGCGTAAATATTCACTTATTTTCATGGACTAAAATGAATCAAAGAAAAAAACCTCACTACAATCAAGGTGAACACACGAGCATTTGGCGAAACAACTTAAATCGTCTAATTTTTGGAGCAGAAACACCGTCGGGTAAATTATTTGATATTGTATTGATTGTGAGCATTACACTCAGTGTTTTATCCGTCATGCTAAGCAGTGTTCAAGAGTTGAATCAGCAATATTCCGATTTATTTAATATCATAGAGTGGATTTTTACTACGCTATTTACTATTGAATACATTGCTCGATTGATTGCCGTACGCAAAACACTACTGTACGCACGTAGCTTTTTTGGATTAGTTGATTTACTTTCCGTGTTACCGAGTTACCTTGCCTTATTATTACCCGGTGTAGAATATTTACTCATTGTTAGAATTTTACGGCTATTACGTGTTTTCCGAATTTTTAAATTAGTTGAGTATGTTGATGAAGCAGACACACTAATTAGTGCTTTAAAAAATAGCTATCAGAAAATCTTAGTCTTTTTATATGGTGTATTAACACTTGCAACCGTATGCGGTTCATTACTGTATGTAATTGAAGGCAGCGCAGCAGGGTTTACAAGTATTCCTAAAGCCATTTACTGGGCTATTGTCACTTTAACAACCGTTGGTTATGGAGATATTGCACCGCAAACACCACTCGGACAAATTGTTGCCGCAATCATTATGATTATGGGCTATGGGATTATCGCCGTGCCAACAGGCATTTATGGCTCTGAATTAATTAAATCTCACAAAGTGAATACGATGCGTAACAATGCCTGCCCTAGCTGTGGAAAACTAGGGCATGATAACGATGCTGATTTTTGTAAATATTGTGGCGATAGTATCGAATTAACTTAGTGCCACCCACCATATTGCCTAGTAGGATCGCCTCTAAAGCCCGTCGAGGTTTTATTAGACTCTAAAACACCGATGGTACTATCGGCAGCCAGAATCATATTGCTATGGGTATAACCGCCCAGCTCTTTCGCTCTTTTGGATATTTTTGTAGTGAGGGTACTAATATCATATTTAGAAATAACAGGAGAAATCACCACCGCTTGCAAAGGACTGGTTAACTTATCTGACTTAACCGTTAACATAATAGGCAAAACAGTCCCCGCAGGAATATCGACACTGTAATGACGGCTGTTATTTAATTCCGTACTAGCAACGACTTTCCCTTTACTGTCTTTTACCTCAATTAACCCTTCGAGCACAGGGCCTTTGGCATCCGTAACTTCGCCGCGTAACACCTTCATTTGTTTATACGTGTGTACTTTTGCTTGTACTGCGGGTTTATTGTCTTTGTCTTTTCCACACGCAACTAAAGTGCTTAGTGTAACTGCAATCAAAGCGGATTTTATGATCTTATTATTAATATTCATCTCGTCATTTTCCGAATAAAATTTAAAAATGAATCATAACACAAGCATTTGCTAATATTCCCGCTTAACGCGATTATTTTTGATCTAAAAGCCAGATACCTTGATCACTCAATAAGCCACGCTCTAACCATGTAAGCATACTAGCCTGATCTTGCTGAAAGACTTTAGGGCAGTCTTTCGGTTCTTTATGCTGCTCAATAGCTTGTACCCAAAGTTCCCATTGTTCTAGTACTTCTTCTTCAAAGCGAAGGTCATCTGCATAGCCTAATGCAAAGATAACTGCAGGGGCAATTCGCCCTTTTACTGCCATACTTCCTAAGCGTCTTACTCTAAAACCTGCTTGCAAGGCATCTGGCACCAACTCTTGCGTAATAATAATTTCCGTATTAAAGAAGCGTGTTAGCCCCTCTATTCTTGCCGCCAAATTAAGTGGATCGCCTAAGACGCCAAATTTTTTAACGCCTTTTCCTTTGTTATCTGGGCCTAAGTTCCCCATAACAACACTACCACTACTAATGCCCACGCCTGCGTTAATAATTTGGCTGATTTTTTCTAATACTTCATACGAAATTTTACCGGCATAACGCTCAGATAAATGGGAAAAAAAGTTTTTCTGTAAAGCAGCTAATTCTAAAGCGCCCGACAAAATATGATGATATGCCTCACTTTTATTCAAAATAACTTTATCTAATGCATTACCTAAATCATCTTCCGCCAGTGCTTGATTATCATTATCACTGTAAGGCCAGTAATAACAAACCAAATCACCAACATAAGCCTCTAACCACCCTTCATATTTATCTTGCAACACAATGGAGGTTTCACTTAAGTAATCATTCATTAAGTTCATCACATGGCTCGGCTCTTTTAGTAATCCTGTAACGGTGGTGTAGCCCGCTAAATCACTCATCAAGATAACCGCATCACAGCGATGATTATTAAAGGATAGTCCAGCAGGAAGCGACAAAAGTAAGTCACGAATTTGATAAGGCATATAATTGCTAATTAATTTCCCATGCCTAAAGCCAATGAGTAAATGCGCCCCCGTTGTTAAACAAGCTCCTACAATAAAAACAAGAAAACTAGCCGTGACAGGCCATAACTGTATTAATGGGTTTAAAAAACAGAGCAGTAATAAAAATGATAGTAAAAAGAGACCACTTAACCATAAAATAACTTGTGACAAATAAGCGCCTGCTAAAACAGTCAATAAGGCAATCAATGTAAATAAGCTATATTTTATAATCTGATTGGGGCTGCGCGGGTGATCTTGATTCAACAAGGTTTCAACTTCATCAGCAATAAACTGTGGCCCTGGCGTCATTAATTTATCGCCGGAAAAAGCTGTCGTCATCGCTGTTACGATAATATCTGTAGATTCCGTTGGAGTGGTCAGCTGTAAAATCACCGCCTTATCTTTAAGCTGAGCCGCCATAGCCATGGCAATATTTTCATCACACGAAGCAAGTACGCTTAGCGGTAAAATGAGCCTTTCCGCATTATTACTTAAACTAAAAAGTGGCTTGCTCAAGCGAACTCTACGGCAAGGATACCCCCCATCACAGACTTCATCATTTAATATATTACTCAATGATTTTTTCGTCTTTACGCTATCTACTGAACTCGCAAGGCGATACACTGCATGATCTAGACTTAAATCAACCCAACGAGCAATAGGCGATGCTTTTGTAACTAAGCGGTCGCTAGCATTGATACCTTCGGGCGGCATCATCATAACCGCATCCCAGTCATACAATAAAAAATCTTGCTCTTCTGGGTTTAAATAAGGCGCAATCGAAAACTGGCTAAATGCCTGCTCATTCATACGTAAAGGCGCATTGCCTTTATCACTAACACTCAGTGTACATTGGTTATTTTTAGCTATGGAGCAGCTAGGTTCAGACCAACGTACTTGCCCATCCATCTGAATACAAGAGGCGTAAGGCATATTGCGCTCCATACCTTTAAATACACGTGCATCTAAAAAAATAGCTTTTGAACCCGCAGCAACTAATCGCTCAACTGCTTTTGCGTAGAGTGGTAGTGCTTGCTTTCTACCAACATTGAGAGGGATATTACTATCGAGGGCAACAATGCCAACATGAGGCCATGTTGTGCGTGCTTGATGGATAACTGCAGCGTCATGTATCCAATTATCTGCAGATGTTTTCAGGTAGATATCACTTAAAAAACCAATTAATAAAGCAAAAATAAAAAATAGGATTTTATTGTGTCTTAATGGCTGCTCACGTAGCATTTATAGCCCTTTAGAATGCTTGCAGATTGAATGAAAGGTTTGATAGAAATGAATTCAGAATATCGAGAAATAGACTAAATAGGTTTTAGAATGTTAAAAACTAAAACCTATTGAATTTAGCCGTTTAAAGTACTTAGGAACCTTAAAAGAATGAACTTACCCACTTTAACAACTTCTTATCATTAAGTGAAAAGCAATGTAAAAGACCTGCGCCCCGATAAGCTAAATGTAATGATTGGGTATGAACATTTTTATGAGATTCCTTAGCAAAAAAACGGCATCCTTCATATATCTAAAAAGTAGTTGACACTTTTAATACCCCCAATAAATCAAGAGAAAAATGTAGCTTGTTAAAGCAAAAAGTGTCAACTGGAAAATAAAGGATGTAAAAAAAACACCTTAAAGGTGATTATATGCCAGTACCCACTTGTAATGCTTCAAACCAATCAAGGAAACGTTTAACATCATCCCCTTTAAAAATTCGCCCATGCTGAGGCGCCATAATATCTATATCCAATTCACGCACGCGATTAATCCAATCACGTTTTGCTTGATTAGAAGGCATCCAACGCTGATGGAAAAAACGCATTTTTTCAACGTGCGCATCAAAATTATCAACAAAAATTGGCGAGCCAGGCTCTTCTATTGCCGCACCGACATCACCTGACATCAGAATTTTAGCATTCGCATCATAAATATGAAAATTTGCAGAGGAATGCAAATAATGTGCAGGAATAATTTGCAGATCAACATTATCTAATTGAATTGTGCCGCCATTATCTGGAATACCTACATACTCAATAGATTCACAACCAAAATGACGTAAAAAACCTTCCCATAATGCAGGCGCATGTAATTTTGCATGGGGTATTGCCTGGTCCCATAAGCCTAATGAAGAAATAATATCAGGATCTTGATGAGAAGCAAAAAGATCCGTAATTTCCTCTACAGGCGCATGATGCAGAGCAGCAGCTAACATAGGCGCGAATAATTCCACGCCACCGGGATCAAGTAACAAACATTTATTCGCTGTTCTTACTATATATTGATTAGTATCAATAATATTGTCTTTTTTATTTTCATCACGACCATACATTATCCACTGATAACTGCCTTCGTAAATCTTAGTCATTTTCATAATAAATACCGGTTCCTTTACTAACTACTCTGTAATGTTAATAACAGACAATGCCGTTTTACAACGTTGGACATTATCATGAATTACCTGAGCTGCATTATCAACACTCTCAGCTACTGCTTGTAAACTTTGTAAATATTCCCCTGCTTGAGAGGCTTCAATCCGAGAGTTTGCAGCAATTACTCGCGCAGCTCTCGCAGGGTGCATAACACTTTCCAATTGTTCCAGCAATTGACCTACATGCTGTTTAAACTCGCTACGACACGCTAACATTTTTTGTTGCGCCTGATCGCGAGGCTTTATTAGAGATTCAGCATAAGGAGCCCCATCAGCTAATTGAGAAACAAGAGTAAAGGCGTCGCACGCGGCTGTCTTACGATAATCATCAACCGTCATTTGGTACAATAAAAATGCATGCTCATTAATTTCATCCACTAGCGTTATGGTTTCTTTCGCTAATTCATTAATAAAATCTGTAATCGGCTGAAAACCTTTTGCTTGCTCCCCTGCTCTAAAAGCAATGGCTTTCGCATTTGCTGCTGCCAAAGAGATTTCTTTAGCAACATACATAACAGCACTTAACTCTGCTGCAATTGAAGCAACAGCAACAAATTGTGACTTTGCCTGACTTTTTTTAATCATCCCTTTAACCTAATTGTTGACTATAACGCGTATTAAAATTGGTACTTTAAAGACTAATGATTTATACCAATGTAAATAATTTATCAAAATTAGCAATTTCTAAAATTTTCTTTACATCAGGTTTTGCATTCGCAATTTTAATTGCACTTTTATTATCGCCAACTTTATCACGCAAAATAAGTAACATGCCTAATGCTGAACTATCAATATAGTCAGTGCGTAATAAATCAATTGTAATTGCTTTTACATTTTTAGCTTCATTTTCTGAAAGCTTGCGAAAATCCTGATGTAAACTAAAATCAAAACGGCCTGATATTTTGACTACTAGCTCACTTGTACTTGCATTCAAACTTACTTCAACTGTCATTTCTAAACCTTAATTCGGGTAAATTATGTACTAATATTGACTTAGAACAAGTCAATATCACCTTCTTCTAGTGTATCTTGCTCAACGGCTTTTTTATCTTTCTCTTGCCATTCAGCCTGCATTTCTGCAAAACGATTAGCACCAGTCTTTAATTCAATAGACCGGATATTATCATCGGCTAACTTAAAAGCAGACAAGCCTGAGTTGACTTCATCAGTTATCTCTTGAAAATGCTGTGTATTAAGCTGTAAAAATTCAATTTGCTGTCTTGCCATATCCTCAAATTGTAATGCTCTGACCGCACCACCAACAACCGATTCCATTTGCTGTGAATAACCCGCAACTTCTACTAATTTAGTAGCAACATTGTCATTTAACTTAGCAATCCCTTCCATCATTTCATCAATATTAGATTTAGACTGAATCGCAACGTTCATATCCTTAGAAGCCATTATTTCAATCATTTTTTTTGCTTTAGTGATATTAGATTTAGATTTAGTGACTACGCCTTTAATCTCTTCACTAAAACGATCAGAGTGTTTAGATAAATTACGCACTTCATCAGCAACCACAGCAAAACCTCTACCTGCTTCGCCTGCCCGCGCTGCTTCAATCGCTGCATTTAATGCTAATAAATTTGTTTGGTCAGCAATACTTTGCACATCAGTTAGTAAGCTACCAATTTCAAACATATGCTCCTCAACGTCACCGATAATACCCACCATTGACATACTTTGCTGACTTACATCTAAAATATACTTAATAAAATAATCTAATATATCATCGGTTTCTTCAGTAAATTTTTGAAAATTAATATTATTTTCAGAGTCACCACTATTCTCGTCAATATTATTAACTATTGAATTCATCGCTTCACTTTGCGCCACCGTCAACTCATGCATTCCACTAAAGCTCTCAGAAAGTGTTGTAGCGGCATCTGAAATCATTTTTTTGACTTGTTCTAATTCAATATGAAATTCATTAATTTCATAGGCAGTACAACGCTTCAGCCCATTACTGTAATCATCAATTACCGGGTCAACCTTATTACTTTCCTGACCCACGTCCTCCAAATCTATTGCTTGATTATTATTATCTAAATAGATAACCAACAACCACATAACAAAAAGTGCAGGATTAACAATCCAATACAGTGTGTTAGTAGCAAAATACAACGGTAAAAAGAACGTCCCGATGGTAATTAGACTAGGAACTAATATTTTTTTCATATTTTTATATACTTAGCTTATTTAGCCAGTTTAGTAATTTGTGCTGCAATTTTTTCTAAAGGTAAAACATAATGCGCCGCACCTTCACGGTAAGCCGCTCCAGGCATACCCCAAACAACACAAGACTCTTCATCTTGTATAATATTAATTGAGCCTGCATCACACATTTCTTTCATGGCGACAGCACCATCAGCCCCCATACCTGTCAGCATAACGCCTAGCGCATTACTTCCTGCAACTTGAGCAAACGATCTAAACATCACTTCTACAGAAGGTTTATGCCGATTAACTAAAGGACCGTCACTTAACTTACAAAAATATTTATTACCTTGGCGTTTAAGTAATATATGTCGATCACCGGGAGAAATATAAATATTACCCGCAACAATTTCTTGTCCATCTTTAGCTACAAAAGCGTGCATATCGGTTACTTCATCCACATGGTTAGCAAATGAAGCACTGAAAGCAACGGGTAAATGTTGCGAAATCAGAATAGCAGGTGTTGTAGCAGGCAAACCTTTGACTAATTCTTTCACCGCTTCCGTTCCCCCTGTAGAAGAACCAAGCGCGATAATTTTTTCAGTTTTAGTAATTTTGTTATTTATAACGGCAGGTTGAATAATCGTATCAACACTATTACTTTTACCCGTGTTAGTTACTTTAGACTTAACATTGGGTTTAGTTTCTGCTTGAATATTAGCTGCCGCAGCTGCTTTAACTTTTTCAACTAACTCATCAGCATAACTTTGTAAAGTATTTGAAACATCAACTTTAGGTTTTGCTATAAAATCAATCGCTCCAATTTTTAATGCTTCCAAGGTAACTTCTGCTCCTTTCTCAGTCAATGTAGAAATCATCACGACCGGCATAGGTCTCAAGCGCATTAAATTACGCAAAAAAGTTAAACCATCCATACGCGGCATTTCTATATCGAGTGTTAAAACATCAGGATGTAGCTTTTTAATTTTTTCGCGGGCGATAATTGGGTCTGCAGCCGTACCAACCACCTCAATATCATCTGAGGCTTCAAATATTTTTGTCAGCATGGTACGAATTAAAGCAGAATCATCCACAATCAGTAAACGTATTTTTTTCATCCTAGTACCCTAAAACAATTCAATTTCTATTTCACTTTCAACAGGAATATCCTTAATGCTTTTCCTGTAACTTGTTTCTCTCATAACCAGTGTATCGTTATGTAAATCTTGTATTTTCTTCATCCTCACACGGCCAGTTTTTGGGTAAAAATTTACCTTTCTTGGATAAATATCACCTAAATCTTGCCCTAAAAGTCGTAAAGCTTCTGCATCAATATATTCTAAAGCAAATTCAATATTTTTAAGACCAACATCACTCATTGTGGGAATAATTTTCCCGCCACCAAATAATTTAACTTCTAAATTTTTTCGCTTACCGCCTTCAGATAAAATAGTGTTAATTAAATGCTCCATTGCATAGTTACCATATCGAGTCGCATTACCCACAACCGCTTCCGCACCTTGTTGCAATCGTGATTCTGTCGTTTCTGGCAACATAAAATGATTCATTCCACCAATACCTGCAATAGGATCGCGAATGCAGGCTGAAATACAGGAACCTAAAACTGTCGTAATAAGCTCATCATCTTTAGTCACATAATATTCCCCCGGCAATAATTTTGCGGCAAAAATATCATTTTGATTATCCCAATAACGTTTTATATTACTAAATTCAGGAATGGAGATCGGAGGGAGTTCTCTACGCATCTCTATTTAACCTTACGGTAAATAGTGTTACCTATTAAATCAAAATCTGTTTCTATCGTATGTAATGATTCAGAATGCCCAATCAATAAATGAGAGCCTGTATTTAAATACTGACTGTATCGATTAACGAGCTTTTCTTTAGTTGCTAAATCAAAATAAATAATAACATTCCGACAAAATATAAAGTCAAACTTGCCTTTCATCGGCCACCCGTGCATCAAATTCAGTTGTTTAAACGTAATCAGGGATTGCAATGCAGGATCAACTCTTACTTTATTATTATTAACACCTGTACCTTTCTTGAACCAACGCTTTAATTGCGAATTAGATAAGCCACTGACGCGATCAGAACCATAAACACCATTAGCCGCTGTTTGCAAAACGTTAGTATCTAAGTCCGTCGCTAAAATTTTTACATCCCAGCCAGAAGGTAGGTTTTCCAACAAGGTCATGGCTAAAGAATAAGGCTCCTCACCGGTAGAACATCCGGCCGACCAGAGTGTAATTTTTTTAGTTTGATAATTACGTTTAATTAAATCGGGAATAATGACATCTTTTACAAATTCAAAATGGTGATTTTCTCTAAAAAAAGCGGTTAAATTTGTCGTAATTGCATTAATAAATTCTGTAAATTCAGAGGCTTCATTTGCTTCAAGATATTCACAATACTCTTTAAAACTTCCTAAACCAAGCATTCTTATTCGCTTTGCTAATCGCGAGTAAAACATATCAAACTTGTCATCGGTAACAATGATTCCAGAGTGACTATTTGATATTTTTCTTAATACATTGAAATCGTCTTGGGTATATTCAAATTCTCTTTTCTTTTCTGACATCACACTTCCTTTTGATTCAATTCCGAACCGACAAAACAAAACAAAATTTAATTTTCAACTAAAAGAACCCTGCTGCCGCTGCATCTAATCCTAGCATTTCATAAACCCCTAAAATTTTAGCTGAATCAATAAAATTATCTGATGGAAATTCAAAATTAACTTCCTTTTGTAATTTAATCGACTCTTGCTTTAAAACAACAAATAGTTGCAAAGTTGCGGTATCAATCGTTTTAACCGCTGACGCATCAAGCTCTATAGCAGGGTGATCTTCCAAGGTTTTTAATAAAAGATCATATAAAACACTAACACTTTGTATGTTTAGTGTTGAATCCAAGCTAATTTCGGGCTTTGTAAGCTCAGGTTCATCTTCAATAGCAGGTGCCACTACTTCAGTTATCTCCGCTTCAGCTTCAATAACAGGCATCGCAATCGTTTCTTCATGAACTTCTTGCTCTAGTGTTGCTACTTCTTCATCTGGCACAGTTGATGCCACTTCAGTCGTCTCTACTTTTTCTTCAACTTCACTATCGTCATCCTCATTCATCCATGCTAATGGATCGTACCCAATTAGGTTTTCATTATTATCTGTTGTCATTTCATTACCTTGCCTTCAAGAAAGGCATCTGCCAATTTACGAAAATCTCGTGCTGACCGACTTCCGGGACGATATTCTAAAATAGTTTTACCAAAGCTAGGGCATTCAGCTAACAAAGCCGTTTCTCTAATAACAGCATCTAAGACTTGATTTGGAAAATGCTTTAGCATTGTCGCTAATACTTGTTTAGATATGCGGCGAGTTGTTGAATATCGCGACATAACTAATGAAATTTTATAGTGCTTTTTTAAGGCTAATTCAAATCGTTTTATCGTACCGACCAAATGGGATAGCCCCTGTAATGCCAGAAAATCACTCGTCATAGGAACAAGTACTTCATCTGCGGCAAATAAAGCATTCGCCACTAATACGCCGGAGGATGGTGGACAATCTATAAAAACGAAATCTTGATCCTGCAAATTTTCCTGCAATGCTTTACGTAATAAATCACCACGCTGCGCCCCTCCATCGGTGAGTTGCTCAATTTCTTGTAACCGTGGACCAGCAACAATGAGTTGCAAATTACCTCGTATTTCGGTTATTTGTTCAGAAACCTTTTTTTCACCGAGCAAAACAGCATCAATTCCACTTAGATTCCCAGAAACAACACCAAAAGATACCGCTAGATGCCCTTGTGGATCTAAATCAATCACCGTTACTTTCTTGCCTTTTTTGGCAAGCGCATGGGTTAAATTTGATGAAGTTGTTGTTTTTCCAACCCCGCCTTTTTGATTAATAATCGCTACAACTCGAGTATTCATATGCTTAAGCCCTTAAGACATGACCTCTGAAATCCCTTCAAATTGCTCAGGGTTTAACAATTTGTCTACATTTAAAAGCATAATCATATTATCTTTCGTCACATACATGCCGCGGATAAATTGAGTATCAATTTTTACACCCAAATTAGGTTTATCTTTTATATCCTTAAGGTTAACATCTAAAACGTCAGATACTGCATCGGCAACGATCCCCATAATAGCTGATCCTTGCTCTGTTTCAACACATAGAACAATAACAACAGTGACCGGCGTATATTCAACATTCTCCATCATAAATCGCACTCTTAAATCTATAATAGGTACAATTTCACCTCTAAGATTTAATGCACCTTTAATATAGTCAGGTGTATTAGGAATTTCACGTACCGTTTCCCAGCCTCTGATTTCTTGCACGCGTAAAATCTCAACACCGTACATTTCACCTGCTAAATCAAAAGTCAAATATTGAGCTTTCATGTTAGATTCATTTACATTAGCGCCATTTGACATAATTATTACTTCCTACAAATTTACTCAAGCTTTTTATCATTCCTAAAAATTAATTGGTACCGAATTACCTCCGGCACCAATTTAAAACCCTCCCTAAGGACGACTTATTAATTTAGAATTCACCCCATTCATCATCACTATCATCACTACTAGCAACAATTCTAGCACCTTCAATAGCTGCTGGTTGTGATGGTGCTTTTGCTTTAGGTGCGGCTGAAGGCGCCTTTGGTGCTAAAGCAGCTCTTTTAACTCCAGCGCTAGCTTCTGCTGTTTGAAAAAAACCTAATAAGCTGGTCATAGTTTCTGATTGATCACTCATAGAAACACTGGCAGCGGATGCTTCTTCAGCAAGTGCCGCATTTTGCTGTGTGATTTCATCCATTTGAGAAACAGCTTGGTTAACTTGCTCAATCCCTTGGGATTGTTCAATACTAGCGCCTGCAATTTCAGAAATAATATCACCCAGTTGTTTAACACCAGTAACAATTTCAGTTAAAGCGGTACCTGTTTCATTAACAAATTCAGTACCCGCTCTTACTTTTTGGATACTTGTTTGAATGAGTGTTTTACTCTCTTGTGCGGCAGCGGCACTTCGCTGTGCAAGATTTCTTACTTCTGTTGCTACTACTGAGAAACCGCGACCTTGTTCGCCTGCTCTAGCCGCTTCAACCGATGCGTTTAATGCAAGTAAATTAGTTTGGAAGGCAATTTCATCAATAACACCAATAATCGCAGAAATTTTATTACTACTTTCATTAATTTCAGCCATTGCATCAACCGCTGAAGTAACAATATTTCCACCTTTTTCAGCTAAGCCGCGAGCTTTTGTCGAAACTTTGTTTGCTTCTTGTGCATTTTCAGAGTTATTTTTAACTGTACTAGTTAACTCTTCCATACTAGATGCAGTTTCTTCTAAACTAGATGCCTGCGTTTCTACACGTTCAGAAAGGTTATTATTTCCACTTGCGATTTCTCTAGACGCATTATTGATAAAGTCAGCTGATTCGCGTACTTGACCAACAATTTCAGCTAATTTATCTACCGTTGCATTAATGTTATTTGTACATTCGGCATAAACACCATCATATTTCGATTCAATTTTAGTCGATAGATTTCCTGTTGCAAGATTTTGCATTGCATTATTAATTTCAGCAAACGCTTGATCGATACCATCCGTTAATTCGTTAATGCCTTCACTTAAACTTTCAAAGAAACCTGATTTATCAGCTAATTCTAAACGGTTTGATAAATCACCTGCTTTAACCGCATTGACTAAGCCTTCAATTTCTTTTTGAATTTTAACTTCAGCCGTTCTATCTAACCATTCAACAACAATACCAATTCTATCACCGTCATTGTCTAATACAGGATTTGCGACAAAGGCAAGCGTTCTACCACCTAATTTAAGTTCCGCGTTATGCGTAGAACTTAAGCTGGCAAGCATTTTACGTTGCATACTTGGATCTTTGTGGAACTGGTCTATATTAGCACCTAATAATTTACCGCTATCAAAGTGAGGTAATTGCGTGCGTATATCTGCCTCCGCATTACTAAACATCTCTTGGACAGTATTATTCATGTAAATGATTTCTAAATTATTATTCGAAACCATCACGCTTGAATTAACATTATCTAGCGCTTGCTTAATCCGCAATGATTCAGCACCGACCTGTTTTGAATAAGCTAAATCAGCATTAAGTTTCACTTGCATAGAATATAAGTTGCGGTAAAAATCACCTACTTGATCGTTTCTATTTAACTCAATGCTATTTTGAAATTTTTCATCAGCAACATTCTTAAATATATCAGAACTATTCGCTAATACTTTTAATAAATCAGCAATGATAGAGTAACCAAATATAAGCGAAATTAATGTAAGTACTGCAACCCCACCAAGATGCATCATATCTTGTGTTTGGTAAGATTCCATCATCGAGCAAATATTAGGTAACAAAAATAAAATAGCAGCAATCAGCGCTTTTTTATTAATGGACATTTCTTTAATATTTTTAGTTAACTTCGCTAAACCTGTTGGCCTAATCGTCGTTGGTCTCGTATTATTAAGCTCTCTATATAATTTATCTGCTGCATCAACCTGTTCTCTAGTTGGCGCATAACGAACTGATAAGTATTCTACAATTGAGCCATTTTTATAAACCGGGGTTACATTGGCTTCAACCCAATAGAAATCTCCCGATTTAGTTCTATTTTTTACCGGTGCAGTCCATGGCTTACCTGCTTGCGATGTTTCCCATAAATCTTGGAAAGCAATCGCTGGCATGTCAGGATGACGCACCATATTATGATTATGCCCGACTAGGTCATTGTAGCTAAAGCCACTAATATCAACAAAGGCATCATTCGCATACGTAATAATTCCTTTTAAATTAGTTCGCGTGACTAAAATAGTCCCGTCCTTCATTAAGACTTCTTTGTCTGTAACTGGCATATTTATTTTCATTAGGTATTCCCCTTACGAACTGATTTAATTGTAGTATTCATTTTAATCATCTTCAGCCTCATCTTCCTCAAGACCGTCGAGCTTAAGTAATTTTTCAACATCTAATAGCATGACCATTCGATTATCAACTGATGCAATCCCGTTAATAAACTCAGTGCTCACTTTGGTTCCAAAATCCGGTGCACTTTGAATATTCTCTTTCTGAATATTCATTACATTTGAAACAGAATCGACCACAACCCCCATGGTTCGGTTTCTTCCGAGACAAACAGCCTGCAATACGACAACAACCGTTAAATTTGTATATTCCGAGTGTTCCAAATTGAAACGTTCTCTTAAGTCAATAATTGGAACAATAGCACCTCTTAAATTGACTACGCCTTTCTCATAACTTGGGACATTAGGTATTTTTGATACGGGCTCCCAGCTACGTATCTCTTGCACACTAAGAATAGTGACACCGTATTCTTCATCCCCTAAAGTAAAGCTTAAAAATTGCACTGAATTTTCAGGTACTTTACTTTCCTTTTCTTCGTTCGATGTATTTTGTTCCATAATTAATTTATCTTATTGATTTGATAATCTTACTAAACCTGGAATATCTAAAATAAGTGCAACTGAACCATCACCTAAGATAGTTGCACTTGATACACCCTCGACACGACGATAATTAGCTTCTAATGATTTAATAACCACCTGTTGTTGACCGAGTAAATCATCGACAAATAAGCCACACCTTACGCCTTGCCCTTCAACGACAACCAGTAAGCCTTCCATTAAATTAGTCGCTTTTGCAGATTCGACATGAAAAATCTCATGCAAACGTACGATAGGTAAATACTCATTGCGTAAACGGAAAGTTTCACCTTTTCCTGCAACTCGATTGACCATATCATTTGTGATTTTAACTGACTCAATAATTGAGCCTAACGGCACAATATAAGTCGCATCACCGACAGCAATTGATTGCCCATCTAAAATCGCAAGTGTCAGAGGCAAATGAATCGCCATTGTAGACCCAACGCCTAGTTCAGAAATAATTTCAATCGTCCCACCTAATGACTGAATATTCCTTCTGACTACATCCATACCTACGCCACGTCCAGAGACATCGGTTAGTTGTTCGGCAGTGGAAAAACCAGCCATAAAAATAAGCTCATAGGTTTGCTTATCGGTCAGTATTGTTGACTCATCAATTAAACCTTTTTCTATCGCTTTATTTCTAAGTGATTCTTTATTTAAACCTTTACCATCATCTTTTACTTCAATAACGATATTACCACCACGGTGATACGCTTCCAGAGTAACGGTTCCCGTTTCTGGCTTACCAGCCGCTACACGGTCAGCAGGCATTTCAATACCATGATCTAAACTATTACGCACTAAATGAACTAAAGGGTCACTAATTAACTCAACAACTGTTTTATCAACTTCCGTGTGTTCACCCACTAATTTGAGTTCAATTTTTTTATTTAATTTACTACTTAAATCATGTGCAAGCCGTGGAAAGCGACTAAATACGAAGCTAATAGGCATCATGCGAATATTCATCACACTTTCTTGGAGCTCTCTTGTATGCCTTTCTAATTGAATTAAGCCGGTTTTTAACTGATCAATTTTATCGATAGAAAAATGCTCACCAACTAGACTCAACATCGATTGAGTGATAACTAACTCACCCACCATATTAATCAAGGTGTCAATTTTACTGGTATCAACTCGAATTGAACTGGAAGCAGCAGCTTTAGGTTTTTTTGCTTTCGCAGCTACTGGCTTGTCCTCATTGCCATCAGCTTTAACTACTTCTACGCTTGCCGGTTTAACAGTTTCAACTGGAGTCGCAGCTTCTTCAATTTCATTGATTGTTTCGCGCTCAACCTCTTCAGTTAAAGGCTGAATTGACAGATCACATTCATCTTCTACCCAATCAAAAATATCATCGATATCACTACGCTCAATCTCACCTTTTAGAAGTAAGGTCCAAGATAAATGACAATCCTCAGGATCTAAATCTAATAAAGAAGGAACGCCTTGCATATCAACAAAGACTTCTAAATCACCTAGCTCAGCAAGTTCTCTGAACATTCTGACAGGATCATTGCCGGTTTTTAATAAGTTGGTGTGCGGAGAAAAAGATATTTTCCAACCAAGCCCTGACTCAACAGTGATTACTGAAGAAGCTGGCTCGCTAGCTGCAGAAGTTACTTCTACAGGAGCCTCTACAGCTCCTCCATTGAGTTCAACTTCTAAGGCATTTTTATGGTTATTGACGCTACCTTCATCAATCTCATCTTCTGCTTGAATAGCTGTTAGCATTTCAGTTAAACAATCAACTGAACCCAATAACACGTCAACCGCAGTTTGAGTTACTTGACGCCTGCCATCACGCATTTCATCAAGCAGGGTTTCCATAAGATGAGTAAATTCTGCGACCGCATTAAAACCGAAAGTACCACTTCCTCCTTTAATGGAGTGAGCTGCCCTAAAAATAGTATTAATTTCCTCAGAATCTACATCCCCCATATCTAGGTTCAGTAGTCCTGATTCCATGACAGCTAAGCCTTCGAAACTTTCCTCAAAAAATACTTGGTGAAACTGCGCCATATCAATAGACATTGAATACCCTGTACACTCTAAAATTGAATAAAGAAATTCCCATGCGGTTAACTAACATACAAGCTAAGTTTTCGACATAAAAACACATGATTTACGTAATTCACCAACCAGTGAAAGACTTAACCTAAAACTTTTTTAATTGTTTTTAATAGTTGATCAGGGTTGAATGGCTTAACGATCCATCCAGTAGCTCCTGCAGCTTTTCCTTGTTGCTTTTTATCCATTCCTGATTCAGTTGTTAGCATCAGCATAGGAACAAATTTGAAATTAGGCAAAGCTCTTAAATCTCTAATTAATGTTATGCCATCTTTGTTAGGCATATTGACATCAGTTACAACGCAATCGAACTTTTGCTGTTTTGCTTTATTTAAAGCATCTACACCATCCACAGCCTCAACAACTGTATATCCTGCGCCTTTTAAAGTAAATGAAACCATTTGTCTCATTGATGCTGAATCATCAACCGCAAGTATACTCGCCATTATTTTCTCCAAAGTGTGTAATTAAATATTTTATTTTTCCAATCATACCTGAAAAAAATTCAAAATATATATATAGATATTTTTTGTGATTTACATCAAATTTATCATCACGTTTTTTTGTTATATCATTTGCAATAATATAAAAGAACCAAAGTATGTAAATAAAAAATAAGCCACTGATAAAACAGTACTTATCTGCCAATCAAAACTAAAAAGGCCTTTAAACAAATAGGTGATAATTGCTATAGACCATCCTATTAAACCCACACCGATATAAATAGGATAGACAGCAGCTGCCGAACCCTTTGCAAATATAAACCAGAATGCCAAAGGGAGTGCGAGAATGTAAACAAAATTTTCACACACCAATACTGCGGTAACAAAGCGCTCAAAATGATAAGTGTGGCCATCTTTTAATATAAGCGCACCTAAAAAAATGAGCGTAATAAAAATTTCCACAAATATTTGTATAAAAGCTTCAACTGGATCAGTAATATTCGCCTGAATAAATAAACCTAATAGCATATAAACGCCTAAGTTAATCCATAAAAAACGACGATCCGTAGGTAGGTCTTCTGGGTAACCTTTAAACCAACATAACTGAATATAATCTCTTAACATAATAGCTTACTAATATTATTAAATAATAAATAAATAGGACTATAAAACTTTAATCCCTTCTTATAACACTACGCGAACCGTTACCTTCAGGTTGGCTCACAATATTTTCCTCTTCCATTTGATCAATCATTCTTGCTGCTCGGTTATATCCAATTTTAAATCGGCGCTGCAAGCTGGAAATAGATGCTTTATCCGTATCATAAATAAAATCTAGTGCATCATTATACAACGCATCTGTTTCATCAACGGGGGCGGATGTAGCATTTGCTGTTTCATCTACCTCTTCTTGAATAATATCAGTTAAATACTTAACCGGTCTTTGTGCTTTTAAATACTCAACAACATGATGCACTTCCTCATCACCGACAAACGCACCATGCGCACGAACAGGAATACTGGTGCCTGAAGGTAAAAATAGCATATCACCATTTCCTAACAAGGCCTCAGCCCCACCTTGGTCCAAAATAGTTCTCGAATCTATACGCGATGAAACTTGGAATGACATTCGTGTTGGTACATTAGCTTTAATCAACCCGGTTAACACATCCACAGAAGGACGCTGAGTCGCTAAAACCAGATGAATACCCGCCGCCCGTGCTTTTTGTGCTAAACGCGCGATTAGCTCCTCTACTTTCTTACCCACAACCATCATCATATCTGCTAATTCATCAATCACTATAACAATTTGCGGCAGTGTTGTTAAAGTAGGAAAGCTTTCTCCACTTTCAAATGGTTTGGTTAATTGAAACAAGGGATCTCGTATACTTTCCCCTCGTTCAGCGGCTTCCTCTACTTTTTGATTAAAGCCTGCTAAATTTCGCACACCCACTTTAGACATAAGCTTATAACGTCGCTCCATTTCAGCTACTGCCCAGCGCAAAGCACTTTGCGCTTCTTTCATATCAGTAACAACAGGCGTTAATAAATGTGGAATACCTTCATAGATCGACAATTCCAGCATTTTAGGATCTATCATAATCATGCGTACTTGCTCTGGCGTCGCTTTGTACAGCATGCTTAATATCATGGTATTAATAGCAACCGATTTACCCGATCCTGTTGTCCCTGCAACGAGTACATGTGGCATTTTAGCTAAATCAGACACCACAGTCTTACCTGAAACATCCTTACCTAACGACAAAGTAAGTGGAGACTTCGATTGCTGAAACTCATCTGACGCAATGATTTCACGGAATGACACTAATTCCCTTTCTTGGTTCGGTATTTCCAGACCAACAAAGGATGTACCCACAATAATTTCAACTACCCTAACACTCATCACACGCATTGCGCGCGCTAAATCTTTTGCCAAACCACTAATACGACTCACCTTAACGCCAGGCGCTAATGCTAACTCAAAACGCGTAATAACTGGGCCAGGATAAGCCCCTTGTACTTCAACTGTCACTTTATAGTCTAATAATACACGCTCAACAGTTCTCGACATTTCATCTAGCTGTTCTTCTGTGTACGAATGCACCGTTTGCTCATGAACGTTTAATAAAGAGAGCGATGGCAATTGATAAGGTTTATCGACAGTTTCATGAACTGGCACTGATTGCAGTCCCGTAATAATATTAGCCGTAGACTGCTTTGCTTGTTCAAACATTGAGACTGGCGATACCTGTGGCCAAGTTTGCGTATTATTTGAACCTTGTTCGCCATCTTGTTTATAAAATCGTGATAAATCACTTAATAGATTTTTTACCGGTGAACTTTGAATTACTGGCACTTCATAAACAGGTTCAGCCGTCTTAAATTCATTGATGCTAATTTCAGTTTCTTTTTGCTCAGTTTGACTTTCTGTCCCCGCGCCTAATGATTCTATTTGCTCATCATCACTAGCAAAACCTTGCTGATAATCCTCATCCTCATCCTCAACAGTATTTTCTTGCTTATTCTCAGTAGGAAAATCATTTACTTCCGTGGTATTAAGCATATCAATAACGCTATCTAGCATTTGATCCACATCATCGTCTAAGTTATCTGCAACAAACTCAGGCTCAGTCGGAGGCTCTATAAATACATCCTCTTTAAATGCATCTTGAAACAGCATTGATCCCGCAGAACTGTTTTCGTCTGATTTTTTTAGTTCAGATACCGTAAAACCTAGTTCGGGCTCAGGTCTTTCAGCAAACAGCGCATCATCTTGCGCTTGCTCCTGTTGAGGCACCTTCGTTTGTTGACGATCTTCATGAATAATATCTAATTTAGTATTCGATATATTCACGCGCTTTTTTACACGGCGATTACTTTTCTTTATCTCAACGCCTGATAGTATCAATAGTTGGTTATACAAATAAGTTATTGACTCCAGTGTGTACTCACCAATTAATTCAAGCCCATTCAAGCAAGATTTCCCAGTAAGCTTTTCAATGCCAATAAAAATACCCGTTAAGACACCTAGGCCTAAAACTAATAGCACTAATACAGCAAAAACATCTGCACCTTCGATATCGGCACCACTCATCATACCCTTTGAAAGTAGTGCAATGACTAGCAATATTGCAATTGCCACAATAATCACTAACGTTCTGCGTAATGCCACAGCGGAAAGAAACTTTGAATATTTTTTTACTTGTATCTTTTTATTCACTGGAACTGTTAATCCTTTAATCTATGCTAAATTTATTGATTCCAACCCAACATATGCTGTATGCATAATTGATTAAGTGTTTGCGCACGTTGATAACTATCCGCTTCAGTGTAACAACGTAATTCAGGTGCATTTCCAGAGGCACGCAAATGAATCACCTCATCATTACTTAAACTAATACGCACACCATCGGTGTTATCTATTGCTACTGCCTCTGCAACTTCACCCGCAAACAAACGTTTTAATTCAGCAGCATCTTGCGCTAAATCTCCTGTTTGCAGCGTTTGTAAAATTTTAGCACTTAACTCATTTGGGAAATTTTTAATGCGATCGCTATACGTGTAGCGTGGTGGTAATGTTTTCAATAATTCTGACACAGTACACTGCTTTTGTTTTGCTTGTGCCAATATACTTAATGGTACTAATACCGCATCACGCGTAGGTAATGCACTTAAGGTCTTACTGGCTAAAGATACGGGCGTATTTAATAAAAATCCCCCATTCGCCTCATAACCCACAACCGTCTCTAAATCCGTTATAGAATCCATCGCGGTAATCACATAAGGCGACCCAATTCTTGTGCGACTTATTTTTGTAAAAAAATTACTTTTTTCCAGCGCACTATTACTACTCACAGGCGTGACTACCGCATCAGCTTGTAAATATTTTGCGACCAATATACCTGCAACATCGCCACGCAACCATTCGCCATTTTCATCACTGACTAAAGGTCTATCCGCATCGCCATCAGTAGAAATAATACAATCAAAGCCATATTCTTTAGACCACTTTGCTGCTAACTCAACATCTTCAGGACGAATTGCTTCCGTATCAACTGAAATAAACGCATCCGACCAAGCTAAATTAACAACCTCTGCGCCCAAGCCTTTAAAAATTCTTGGCATTAACTCACGCGCAACAGAGGAATGCTGATAAACCCCAATTTTTAATGACGCTAAAGTATCAGCGGGAAAAAAATCAAGGTAACGTTGAATATATTGCGTTTCTATCTCGGCATTAAGCGCGGGTAAATAGTCT
>Ga0209707_1000456_pt1 | contig 24948 bp, 22 predicted proteins | sample EN4Hudsemesocosm_FD_184630 | JGI IMG/M metagenome (GOLD analysis project Ga0209707, IMG submission 184630) | Methane-oxidizing microbial communities from mesocosms in the Hudson Canyon - EN4B Hudson Canyon (SPAdes) (version 2) | ecosystem: Environmental > Aquatic > Marine > Cold seeps | place... | reverse complement strand
CATGGATCCGTGCAAAAGCACCAAGCAGCCCTGAAGTCACTCGTCTAAAAAGTTTATTGCGTGAAAATAATCTTCATACAGTCTGTGAAGAAGCGGCTTGCCCCAACCTAGGCGAATGTTTCAGTCACGGCACGGCTACCTTCTTAATTATGGGTAATATTTGTACGCGACGCTGCCCTTTTTGCGATATCGCACATGGCAAACCTGATCCACTTGATCAAAATGAACCCAGTCATTTAGCCAAAACAATTGCCAGCATGAAATTAAAACATGTGGTGGTAACATCGGTTGATCGTGATGATTTACGTGATGGTGGTTCGGCTCATTTCACACAATGCATTGCCGAAATTCGGAAACAATCACCAAACACACAAATAGAAGTATTAGTACCTGATTTTCGTGGTCGAATGGAAGTCGCTTTAGAAGAGCTCGCTAAAAGTCCACCTGATATTTTTAATCATAATCTAGAAAGTATTCCTCGCTTATATAAAGCCGTACGGCCTGGTTCAGACTATCAATGGTCACTTAATTTGATAAAAAACTTTCAGAAAATGCACCCTAATGTTCCTACCAAGTCAGGGTTAATGTTGGGGTTAGGTGAAAGCATTGAAGAAGTACACCAAGTAATGCAAGACTTACGAGATCATGGTTGCCGAATGCTAACACTAGGCCAATATCTGCAACCAAGTCGTCACCACCTAGCAGTAGAACGATTTGTCACGCCTGCTGAATTTGACGAACTGGCAATCGTTGCAAAACAAATGGGCTTTGAACACGTTGCTAGTGGCCCAATGGTGAGATCGTCTTATCATGCCGACTTACAAGCACAAGGTGAACATGTTTCGTAGAAATAGAAATGGCTAAGTATTGAACTTATACTTTACTTATACTTTAATAGGACTATTCTTGGTTTCAAGTGTAATTAAATTAGAAATAAGAGCTGCTGGTATTAGTATGTCATGACGCAGGTAATAGCGGATCATAGTCTGCTATAAAATACTACTAGAGTGAGTTATTCAAATTAGTTTGATGTATATTCAGGCTGATTTATCTTGCGTTCTAAACATTCAGTACCCTAAGGTGTTTGTGAATAGTACATCTTAAAATCTCTAGAGAGGTAGTTTTTATGGCTATAAAACGACGAAATTTTATTAAATCTGCTGTTGCTACGAGTTCATTAGCACTTTTACCTCATCTTGCATTTGCGACGACCTCTAAATCTAAGAGACGTGTTGTTGTGATTGGTGGTGGTTTTGCAGGTGCTACTGCAGCTAAATATATTAGTATGTGGTCACCAAATTCTGAGGTTGTGATGATTGAGCGTAATGCTCAGTTTGTATCATGCCCACAAAGTAATTTGGTTTTAGGTGGCAATCGGACTTTGCAACAATTAACCCATGATTACAATGGCTTGACAGATAAGTATGGTGTGAAAACTGTGCAGGCTGAAGTGGTTAATATTGACACTGATAAGCAAAAAGTCACGTTACATGATGGTGTTTCTATTGCTTACGATCGTTTAGTTATCGCGCCTGGTGTTGATTTTATTTACGATGATTTACCTGCATTATCTAGCTTTGAAGTTCAGCAAAAAATTCCTCATGCATGGAAAGCTGGACCTCAAACTGCACTATTAAAACGGCAATTACATGGAATGAAGAAGGGTGGGACACTTATTATGTCTGTGCCTGCTACGCCGTTTCGCTGCCCTCCAGGTCCTTATGAGCGAGCGTGTCAAATAGCGTTTTATCTGAAACATCACAACCCATCTGCAAAGTTACTCATTTTGGATCAAAATGCTGATGTGGCTTCCAAGAAGGCCTTGTTTAAATCAGCATGGCAGGAACATTATTCTGGGCTGATTGAATATGTGCCTAATAGTACGATAGAAAATGTTGATGTTAAGTCATTGGCTGTCGAAACCGAGTTCGATAGTTTTTCTGCTGATGTGCTCAATGTAATTCCACCTCAAAAAGCAGGAAAAGTGGCTGAGATGGCTGGGGTTATTAATGTGGATAAACGTTGGTGTTTGGTCGATTTTCAAACATATGAATCAACGGTTAAAAAGAATGTTCATATTATTGGTGATGCGGTTCACGCTAAATTACCAAAGTCAGGTCATATGGCTAATGCACAAGCAAAAGTATGTGCGGCGGCTATTTCTGCATTATTAGCAGAGCAAGAACCTGAACAAGAGCCCGTTTTTAGTAATACTTGTTATAGTTTTGTCACTGATGAGCAGGCCATGCATGTGGCTGCAGTTTATCGCTATAATGCAGAACAGAAACAGATGGTTCCTATGCCAGGCGGTGGAGTTTCAGCTCAAGCAAGCAAGCTTGAAGGTGCTTATGCCAATGCATGGGCGAAGAATATATGGGCAGATATGTTGAAATAATGATGCTTGAGAATTGCGATGAGATTTGATGGTCAGACTGTATTGGGATATCAACTTCCCAAGTTGGTAGAACAAGCTGATTTAGACATCCCATTGACGCCAAAAGAGTTAGAAGTTTGGTTGGCTAATTTTCCTTCTTTGAACCTTCAATTGCTGACGAATCATATTCCGAAGTATATCCAAGATCTTAATCGGGTTACGCTTTCAGATAAGCGACGGCTTGAAATGTTAGAAATACTTCGCCCAATGGTTATGCATATTTATCAAGCGTTGGCAAAAAAACTTCGAGGGATGAATCTTACATTATCTGACGAGTTTCAAGAGACTCAGTGGGTTGCAAGCATCATGATGGCTGAGATGGCAATTGGTTATCAACGGTTATTGTTTAATTTAGCTATACGTAATCCTAGTTTATTTGATCGTGGACAGTATGTGCTGTTAGCTCAGCGAGCAGTATATTATCTAGGTGAAAAAATTTGTTTGTCGTACCTCTTATCCTTATCTGTACCAGAAAGAGTTTGGAGAGATATTAATGCAACTTATGCCTATACATGTAAGTTAAAGTTGAATGCAAAAAAAGTGAATGATGACGTTGCCTATTTTGAGTCGAACCGAGGGACTATTGATGATGTTTTTAAAAGAGTTTTATTACTGACCATCATTTCTCCTTATGCATTGAGAAGTGCAGAACTAGAACAGGTTTATTATGGTTTATCTCCTTGGTTTAATGGGATTAAGCTTGTTAAGTTGACTGAGTCGGAGGGTGACCACTATACAATCAATTTAGAGCAAGATATGGGGCCAGAATTTCAAAATTCAGTATCTGCTATTGAAGATGAATACCATATTGATTGTACTAAAATCCTAGAGAATTTAAGGTTATGGCTAGAAACAGGGAGTGCCCCACGTTCAGCAAGCTCCAAAGGCATGTCGAAGAAGTTATTAATAGAATTAATTACAAAGCTTGATGGAAGTAGTCGGTGTCGATTAAAAGAACGGATAGTGACTAAAGGCGATAGAGTAGAAGTTATTATTGGTGTAGACGGTATTGAGTTATTTTTAAGTAAGCTAGGTGAATCTAGTAGTGACGAATCAGATAGTGCCTGGATGAACGATGAAAGCCGTAATGAAAATGATAATTTACTTCATTTTTATACACCAGAAGATGTATCTAAGCAGAAAATGGATTCTGTTTCGACTATAGAGAACAAAAACTCCGCAGAACAGCATCATGCCTTTGATATTAAAAATGAAAGTGAACAAGGGGTCTGTTTAAGTTGTAGTCATCTACATGGTGCAGGTTTATACATTGGCGAACTTATGCTTATCCGTGGTTTTGAACCTGAAATATGGACTCTAGGCATTGTTCGCTGGATGACACTGCTCAACAAAAGAGTGGAGGTTGGTTTATATTTATTATCAACGTGTGTTGAACAGGTTGTTATTCGTCAACAAGGGGTGGAAACTGATGCCACAGTTAATGCCCTATGGTTAGTTAATAGTGAGTCTGGAGATACCCTTTTATTACCTAGTGCTGAATTTGAAACGGGTGATAAGCTACAGGTAAATCATAACAACGAAATGTTAGACATTACGCTTAGTGAATCCGTTTGGAGTAGTGAAGGTTTTTCTCAATTTAGCGTGATTTTGGCAAAGCGGGAGCCAAACAGTGATGAGGTTTGAATAAGACCTTTTGATTCCATCATAGGTAATATTCCAAGATCTGTTATGATCTCATTCCTGATTTAGATCACTTAATAACGTAATTCAGTGATTGATTAATTTAATTGAAAAATATCGAGGTTGTAATGAGTGATTTTTTGCCTGGTCTAGAAGGCGTAGCAGCAACAAAGTCTGCCATCTCATTTATTGATGGTGAGAAAGGCTTATTATCATACCGAGGTTATTCGCTAGAAACCTTGGCCGAGAATAGTAGCTTTGAAGAAACGACTTTGTTATTACTCCGTGGTGAATTACCTACCGCAACTGAGTTAGCAGAATTTACAACTCAATTACGCGGTCAATATCGAATTAAATATCACATCCGTGAAATGATGCGCCATTTCCCTTCAACAGGTCATCCTATGGATATGTTGCAAACGGCAGTATCAAGTTTGGGCATGTTTTATCCCGGCAATGAATGTCTAACGAGTAGTGATGCATGTGAAGATTTGAATTACGTGCGTAATATGACGGTAAACATTATTGCATCAATGGCACCTTTAGTTGCCATGTGGGAGCATATGCGTCAAGGTTATGATCCTATTGAGCCGCGTGAAGATTTATCGGTAGCTGAAAATTTATTGTACATGTTTACGGGTAAAGAACCTGATCCATTGATGGCCAAGATTATGGATGTGTGTTTGATTCTTCATGCTGAACATACCCTAAATGCTTCTACATTTTCTGCACTAGTCTCAGGTTCAACATTAGCAACGCCATACAGTGTTATTTCGGGTGCAATTGGTACTTTATCTGGTCCATTACATGGTGGCGCTAACTCACGTGTAGTCGATATGTTAAAAGAGATCGGTAGTGCTGATAATGCTGAAAAATGGATCGATAATGCACTTGCTAACAAAGAAGTTATTTGGGGCATGGGTCATCGTGAATATAAAGTAAAAGATCCACGAGCAACGATTTTACATAAACTAGTTGCTGAATTGATTGAAGATCGAGGCAGTAGTCTAGACTCAACATTTGAAACTGCAATGCGTGTTGAAGAAATATGTGCAGATAGATTAGGCCATAAAGGCGTTTATCCAAATGTTGATTTCTACTCAGGTATTTTATATGCCGAAATGGGTATTCCTGCCGATCAATTTACGGCTCTTTTTGCTGTAGCACGTTCGGCGGGTTGGTTAGCACACTGGCGCGAACAGATTTCTAATAATCGTATTTACCGTCCGACACAAATCTATGTGGGTAGTGAAGAGCGTGATTATGTTTCTGTTGCAGACCGTACTTAACTAATAATTGTCTTACTGGCTTCCCCTTGTTGTTCTCGAACTAATCGAGGGACAAGGTAGCCGGGCAACATCGTTCTTAATTGGGAAATCAACTCAATTCCATCTTGCTCGGACACATCAAAATGACTGGCTCCTGCAACAGGATCAAGCAAGTGAAGATAATACGGCATTACATTCACATCACTTAATCGTTCGCTCAATTCTTGAAGTACCGAAGTGTTGTCATTAACACCTTTCAATAGAACTGCTTGATTCAATAGTTGGCAGTTAGCATCTCGTAATGTACTCATCACTTGTTCGACTTCACCATCAATTTCATTGGCATGGTTAGCATGTATCACCATAATGACTTGCAGTGATGTTTGTTGAATCCAACTTACTAAATGTTGATCTACGCGTCCCGGTATAACAATCGGTAAACGAGTATGAATTCGTAAACGTTTGAGGTGTGGTATCTTTTCTAAATCAGCAACCATAGAAGAAAGTTTAGAGTCACTAAGCACGAGTGGATCCCCGCCACTTAATATGACTTCATTAATACTTGAATCATCACGTAATGTGGCTAGTGTTTGCAGCCACTGACTAGCTAATGGATTGCTGTCACTATAAGGGAAGTGGCGGCGGAAACAATAGCGACAATGAATAGCACAGGCACCTGTGGTCACTAATAGTGCTCGACCATGATACTTTTGTAATATACCTGGTGCAGTAACGGCTAAACCATCGCCAACAGGATCGTTAACAAAATTATCTACTTTTAAACCTTCATCAATCAATGGAAAGACTTGACGTAGAAGAGGATCTTCTACATCGCCAAAGCGCATTCTATCGATATATCTTTGAGGTACCCGCAGTGGGAATTTCTTGAGAATATCATCATCAATTGCAGTCAGTTTATCGCTTAATCCCAGCTGTTTTAGTAGTTCTACAGGATCTTTAATGACATTAGCCAAGGCAATCTGCCATGCTTGTTTTGTGTCGACTAGTTGAGTTTGCGGTATCATATTGTATTAGGCATATTAATTAGACGTTGATCGTCTCTCAAAGAGGTTCCCATGGCAAGTGTTAGTACAAATCAATTTAAACAAGGGCTTAAATTTATCTTAGATGGTGACCCATGTAACATTCTTGAAAATGAATTAGTAAAACCAGGAAAAGGCCAAGCATTTAACCGCGTAAAATTCCGTAACTTAAAAACGGGTCGTGTTAATGAGCGTACTTTTAAATCTGGTGATAGTGTTGAAAGTGCTGATGTAATGGAAGTTGAATTAGAATATTCATATACCGATGGTGAGTTTTGGTATTTCATGGATCCTGAAACATTTGAGCAACATGCCGCTGATGCCAATGCGATTGAAGATTGTAAAAAATGGTTAAAAGAACAGTATGTTTACACGGTAACGCAGTGGAACGGCACACCTTTATTAGTAACAGCCCCTAACTTTGTTAACTTAGCGGTGACAGATACTGATCCTGGTTTAAAAGGTGATACTGCAGGTACAGGTGGTAAACCAGCAACATTAGAAACAGGTGCGGTTGTACGCGTTCCTTTATTTATGAATATTGGTGATTTGTTACGTATTGATACTCGTAGTGGTGAGTATGTAGAGCGTGCGAAAGTTTAAATAATCTTTTTTGTCATTCTCGCGTAGGTGGGAATCCAACGATACTTGAGATTAAAACAGTCTATGGATCCCCGCTAAAAATAGTCGGGAATGACAGAGTAAAAAAAGAATGAGTTTAGATAGAGAAAGCTGGAAACCCTCAGCTGACATAGAAACATTAAAACGACGGGCTCAGTATTTGGCTGATGTCCGTCTTTTTTTTGCTGAACGTGACACATGGGAGGTTGAAACGCCGACATTGTCACAAGCGGCACCTACAGCACCTTATTTGGATAGTTTCACAACAGACTATATTCCAATTGGCTCACAATCCAAGCAAACACATTATCTGCAAACCTCCCCTGAATTTGCCATGAAACGTTTGCTGGCAGCAGGATCGGGTTCAATTTACCAAATAGCACGTGTTTTTCGAAATGGTGAACAAAGTAAAAAACACTCACCTGAATTCACTATGCTGGAATGGTATCGCACTGATCTGACATTGCATCAACTCATTGATGAAGTGAATGCGCTTATGCAAAACGTCTTTAAATTTGATGCGATTGTACGTTTAAGTTATCGAAGTGTATTTGAATTTTTCTTTAAACTAAATGTATTGACCTGCTCTGATGATGAGATAAAACACTGTGCATTAGAACGAATAAAGTCATTAGCACGTGATTTCGAAACTGATAGAGATGGATGGTTAGAATTATTGATGAGTTACGTGGTGGAGCCTAAATTAGCGGCTTTAAATTTACCGCTTTTCATCTATGATTTTCCCGCTTCACAAGCCCAGTTAGCCAAGATTAAATATGATCAGCAAGGTAATGCAGTAGCTGATCGTTTTGAACTTTATATTGACGGTGTTGAACTAGCTAATGGTTATAACGAGCTATTAGATGCGGATGAACTTCGCGAACGTTTTGAAAGTGATAATCAGCAACGCAAAGAGCAAGATAAACCTGAAATACCAATAGATGAAAATTTGCTTGCAGCTATGCAGTATGGTTTGCCTGAGTGTGCTGGAGTGGCAATAGGGCTAGATAGATTAATAATGTTAGCACTAGAACAATCAGTAATTAGCCTGGTAAATAGTTTTAGTTTTGAAAATAGCTGAGTTTGTTCTAAATAAATTTAAAAGTGTTTGCTGATTACTTGGCTAGGCTTTTTCCATGAGTAACAGATATTAATCTGGCAGAAGAAGGTTGTATGTGTTGCCAGTCATTGTCCGAGTGTAGTTGCACCAATGTTGCTGGTGATAAGTGTTCATTTGACTTTGGATCTAGCACATCGACGAGCTCTTCTAATGAGGGATTATGACCAACAAGTAATACCCGATAACTTCGTTGTGGACATTGAGCAATAACACTGAATAAGTCTTCATATCGGGCATTATAAATTTGACTGTCGGTATGAATAGTATCGGGATCAATGCCAAGTGAATGACAGATAATAGTGGCTGTGTGTAGTGCTCTTGTTGCAGGTGAAGATACTATAAAGTCAGGAATAAGCTTATTTTGTTGCAAGTAAGTGGCAATACGCTCAACATGCTGTTGTCCTTGCTCTGTCAAAGAACGTCCAAAATCACTTTCAATAGATTCCCAAGATGATTTTCCATGTCGGAGTAGTAATAGTTCACGCTGATGAGTAGTTTTCATATTCAACCCCCCCAAACTGTAGATACGTTTTATATTAGTGAGAGTAGCAATACTACTCCATTAATCCTGGCAACCATAGAGCAACCTCAGGGAATCCAATCAATAGCGCTAATACCACTAATTGAATAATGATAAACGGTACAATTCCACGATATATCGTACTTAACTCAAGCGTAGGTGCACTGGCTTTGAGATAGAACAGTGAGAAACCAAACGGTGGGGTTAGGAATGAGGTTTGTAGGTTAAGTGCAATGAGTAAGGCAAACCATAATGGATCAAGTCCTAGATGAATGGCTACTGGTGCGATGATTGGTACAACAATAAAACAGATTTCGATAAAGTCTAAGAAGAAACCTAATACAAAGATCAGTAACATGCTGACGATTAGGAAGCTCCACTTTCCACCGGGAAGTTCGTTGAATATATCGAAGATGAGTTTGTCACCACCCATGCCAACAAAGACTAAACCAAATGCTGTGGCACCAATTAAAATCAAAAATACCATACTAGTTAGGCGGGTAGTTTGCTGAAGTGCGTTTTGCAAATTACTTAGATTTAATCGTCCGTGTAATACAGCCAGAATCATTGCACCAAGAGCACCTACGGCTGCTGACTCAGTTGGTGACGCTACGCCGAAGAATATAGAGCCTAATACTGCTAACACAAGTGCTAATGGTGGCAGCAGACTGGTAATGACTTTTAATAATAAATGTTCATCATTAGGCGCTGACTTAATAGCCGGTGCTAATTCAGGCTGTCGCCATGCAATAAAACCAATATAGGCCATATAAGCAAATACCAACATCATGCCGGGTACAGCTGCAGCTATAAACAGTTGTCCAACTGGAACACCGATAACATCACCTAATAAGATAAGAATAATGCTAGGAGGAATGATTTGTCCAAGGGTGCCTGAAGCAGCAATAGTCCCACTAGCCAGTGTAGGCGCATAGCCATGTTTTAACATGGCGGGTAGGGCAATGACTGCCATGGTAACAACAGATGCTCCTACAACACCTGTGGTAGCGGCTAATAATGCACCAACAGCGACAACTGAAATCGCCAAACCGCCTCGAACACGTCCAAACAAACGTCCCATGGTTTCTAGTAATTCTTCAGCAATGCCTGATTTTTCTAATATCACACCCATAAAGACAAAGAGAGGGACGGCAAGCAAAGTGAAGTTGGTCATAATGCCCCAGATGCGAAGGGGCAATAAATTAAAGAAATCTAGTCCAAGAAATATACTGCCAAAGCCTAAGGCAACGGCACCCAATGTGAAGGCAACTGGAAAACCTGCAAGTAATAAGATAAACAATGCCGCAAACATTACTAAAGCCCAAACTTCCATTATTTGGCCTCCGTAGCATGATTAAATTTAATAATATTTTTTAATAAACCTGCTAAGCCTTGCAAAATGAGTAGGCCAAAAGCGAGTAATAAACTGCCTTTAAGAATAAAACGATAGGGCAGGCCACCAGGATCGGGTGAACCTTCATTGTAATAAAAGGCATTTTCAACAAAGGGCCATGCAGTGATTAGGATTAATACACAAAAAGGAAAGAGTAAAAATAAGGTGCCGAATATATTGACCAGAGCGCGATGTTTGTCGGATAAAAAACGACTCTGATAGAGAATATCAACACGGACATGTTCATCATGTTTAAGTGTGTAAGCTGATCCGAGCAGAAAGATTAAAGCAAATAAGTGCCATTCTAATTCTTGCAAGGCAACAGAACCTTGTTGGAAAAGGTAACGCATGGCAACGTCATAACAGATGAGTAGTACCATGGCTAATACTAACCATGAAGCTGTTCGACCTACCCATTCGGTGATGGATTCTATAGTTGAAATAAGAGATTGCATTGGTGACTCTGATATATTCATGAAGGCTCAGTGCTGGAGTTTAGGTTTAGTAACGATGATTTACATAGGAGGATAATAGAACAAATTTGGATATAAATATATTTTGAATTTGATAGAGATATCCCATTAAAAGTTTTCGTGCTACAGTTTCGCCTATAATTATTGATTAGCTTATCTAAAAGGTGAAAGTCATGGCTGAACAGAATAAACAACACGTAAAACAAAACCTACAAGATACCAATCAATGGATTCGCATCCTGTATATGGTGTTATTTTGGATTGTTTTGTATTTCTCTATGATGGTGACAGGTGTATTAATTTTTATTCAGGTTTTATTTGCCCTAGTGACGGGTTCAGATAACAAAAATCTAAGAAAGTTTTCTGCTGATTTAGCGAAATATATTAATCAAGTCATCTTATTCCTTACATATAATGACGAGCGTAAACCTTTTCCATTTGCTGCATGGGGTGAGTTAGAAGATCGGGCACCTATTGAAGCAGAAGCTGAAGTAGAAATTGATGAACACGAAGCTATTATAGATGTTGAACCAGAAGATAATAAATCGTCGACGTAGTTCCTATGATTATTGTAATCTCACCAGCTAAAACCCTAGATTTTGATACGGAACCCGTAACAAAAGAACACAGCCAACCACGTTTTGTAAACCAGTCTCAACAGTTAATCAGTGAGTTGAAAAACTTATCGACTGCTGATATTTCTTCATTGATGAAGTTAAGCGATAAGCTTGCTGGACTTAATATGGCTCGTTTTCAAACATGGTCACTCCCTTTTAATTTGGACAATGCAAAACAAGCGGTATTAGCATTTAAAGGCGATGTGTATACGGGGTTGGCTGCAGATACATTAGATGCTGCTAGTTTTGAGTTTATGCAACAACATCTACGCATTTTATCTGGGCTTTATGGTGTACTAAAGCCTCTAGACTTGATGCAAGCTTATCGTTTGGAAATGGGGACAAAGTTTGCAAATGTGAAAGGAAAAAATCTCTATCAATTCTGGGGAAGTGAGCTGCGTGAGTCTATTGAAGCTGAATTAGATGATGGTGTTCTAATCAACTTGGCTTCTAATGAGTATTTCAAAGCCGTAGAAGCTAAAAAACTCAATGCACGTATTATCACTCCGGTGTTTAAAGACTGGAAAAATGGTCAATATAAGATCATTAGCTTTTATGCAAAAAAAGCACGTGGCTTAATGAGTCGTTATATTATCGACCACAAAATTAATGAACCCAAGCAGATCAAACAATTTGATATTGATGGTTATCGTTTTAGTCCTGAAATGTCAGAATCTGATGAATGGGTGTTTATTCGTGACCATGATTGATTGAGTTTACTTGTTTTGATGAATGACATGCCAGAATGATCGGACATCAGATTGTTTCTCAGGTAAATATAGTGTGATGGCAATTTCTTCAATTGCAGCTAAGAGACAAATGACTGTGGCGAGTTGAAATGGCCATGCAATATCAAAGATAAACAGTATAAAAAATGCTAAGCCAATGCTTACCACGGCAGCTTTTACTAACCATGTGTGATAACTCGTAAAAGCATGAAATTTGATGATGCCAATCAATGGCGGTGTAATAAAACTGAGTGTTGCTAAAACAACCACAGTCAATTCACGATGGACTATTTCAGGCCATAGCCACCATATTGATATTGCCATGATGGTATAAATAACAAGATCTCCACTGCTATCAAGTAAGGCACCGAGTTCACTTTCTTGGTCTAGCAATCTTGCAGCAAGTCCATCAAGCATATCTGTTAGAAACGTGAAAGCGAGTAACCATAAGAATTCATTCCCGTAACCGTGCCAAGCTAACCACAACAAAGCGGGTGCAGCAAAAAACCGAAAGCAGGTTAATAAGTTAGGGAGTGTGAGTAATGCGTCTATTGTTATATCAGGTGTTTTCATAAGGTAAAAGTAGCTAATAAGGGAGCGTGATCGGATAAGCGGTTCCATAGTTTTTGGCTGGGTCGTTCACATGAAGTGACTTCTAAACCTCGGTAATAAATTCTATCCATTTTTAACATTGGTAACCAAGCAGGCCATGTTTTAGCATGGCGATGATGTAAGGTTCGGTAAGCTTCTTTTAGATCTAAATTGCGAGCAAGATGTTTTTCCGCTTGCCCAGTCCAATCATTAAAATCACCTGCGACAATCAACGGTGCATCATGAGGTACATGATCTTCAATTCGTTTACATAATATTTTAAATTGGCCTCTGCGTTCCATCGCCATTAAACCGAGATGGAGACAAATAATATGTATGTCAGATTCTGTATCAGGCATGGTGATTACGCCATGTAATAAACTACGACTAGCCCAAGTATAGGGCGATACATTGATATTTTTCCAGCGATGAATGGCATATTTGCTGAGAATGGCATTGCCATGATGGCCTGCATCGTAGACCACATTTTTTGCATAGGCATGATGAGGCCAAACATTATGAGCTAAAAATTCTGAATGAGATTTTTCAGGCCAGTTTTTATAATTTTTTTCATGTTCTGTATGCTCGCCCTGCATTTCTTGCAAAAACAAAATGTCAGCATCTGAAGCAACGAGGGCATCACGAATTTGATGCAATATGAAGTGACGGTTACTCGCACTAAACCCTTTGTGTAGGTTATAGGTCAGAATACGTAACTGGTTTTCCTGCATAAGAATTATAACTCTTCATACAATAACTCAGACCTTAACCATAGCATGTATTCAGCGTAGAAAAAATAGTAGTCTAAGTGATTTTGTCTACTTCATCAGGAACTTGATTAAAGCTTTCTAGGAAAGCGTTTAACTTTTCTTGGACAAGATCGTATGTTAGATCAATATTTGTCGCAATCTCGCCTTCTAATACATTCAGTCCACTTAATATCTCACGAGCTTCACTAAATCCTGTATCGATACCACCACTAATAAGTGCCGTGAAATTTGTTACGGCTTCTTCTTGTGAGAGTTCGTGATGCTGCTCTTGGTATGAGCTAAAAAATGCGGTACTAAGTGACACAATACGTTCTGCGGTAGCCTCTGGGCTAACATCTAAACCTGAATCATAGCTGTTTTGAATGGCATTCTCACCCATTGTAGCTTGTAAAGCATCATTTATGCCTTCTAACGCCGCTTTCAAGACTAAAGCTTGGGGTGAACTAGAAGCAGCACTGACATTGATTGCAGATTCTAGAATGGCAGCATTGAGCTCTTTTTTGCCATGAGCTAGTTCTGAGATAGTTTGTCCGAATGGAGCAGTAGATTTTTTGTCATCTGATTTTGCAAGTTCTTGTACTTGCTGACCGAAAGGTGGGATGTTCATGATAGCCTCCAAAAGAATATCAAGCTATAAAACTATATCGACCCTAAATAAAATAACTTGAGTATTTATTTTGAATAGATAGTTACTATTCAGCTACACATTGACGATCATTTTCAAACCATTGTGGGTCAGGAACATCTTGCCAAACATAACCATGCTCACATTCTGCTTCAAGGCATCTGTAACGCGTTTCATAGTTGTAACAAGTTTTTTGGCAATAACCACTTTTATAGAGGCAACAATATGGAATAGCAGCCATATATGGCTCTTGTTCAATGCACTGAGTATGTGAGTTAGTTGCAAAGCAAGCTGTTAGAAAAAGAGGGATAGAAATTAAAATAGTTTTGTAGAATAGAGTCATTTTCTTTCTCCTTAAAAAGCGAAGTGAAAAGAAAAAGTGTTTGGAGTAATAGAAATAGAATCTAGGTTGAAGTGTTTTTTCAGATAAATTCTATTATCTTCCTAATGAATAAAAACTGCTAGTGTTCACTCAAATGATTTTTTTATTACTTGAATTTTCTCTGCACTATCCCCATCTGGTCATCTTTAGTTATAAAAGCCGTATGGAGGCATTTTGATGGGTGTTGATGCACACAAGGAAACGCTTGGTTTCCAGACAGAAGTTTCACAATTATTGGATCTCATGATCCACTCGTTATATAGCAATAAAGAAATCTTTATGCGTGAGTTGGTTTCTAATGCCGCTGATGCCTCTGATAAATTACGCTTTGAAGCCTTATCTGATGATGCTTTATATGAAGATGATGCAGAGTTAAAAATCAATGTTGCCTTCGATAAAGACGCTAAAACAATTACCATTAGTGATAATGGTGTTGGTATGAACCGTCAAGAAGTGATCGAAAACATTGGTACGATTGCTAATTCAGGAACGAAAAAGTTCTTCGATAATATGACCGGTGATCAAACTAAAGATTCACAATTAATCGGTCAATTTGGTGTTGGTTTTTATTCAGCATTTATCGTTGCTGATAAAGTAACGTTGAAAACTCGTCGTGCTGGTTTAACATCTGAACACGGTGTGCAATGGGAATCAGCAGGTAAAGGCGATTTCACTATCGAAACAATCGATAAGCCAACACGTGGTACTGAAATCACATTACACCTTCGTGAAGATCAAGATGAGTTTTTAAATAGCTGGCGTTTACGCAATTGTATTACTAAATACTCTGATCACATTAACTTACCTATCATGATGGCAAAAGAACCTGTGCCAAATGAAGAGGGTGAAATTGATCAGTCTGTTGTTCTTGAAGATGAAACAGTTAATAAAGCAACGGCTTTGTGGACCTTGTCTAAGAACGATATCTCAGATGAAGAATACACGGAATTTTACAAGCAAATTGCTCATGATTACCAAGATCCATTAAGCTGGAGTCATAACAAAGTTGAAGGTAAAACTGAATATACATCACTACTTTACATCCCATCAAAAGCACCATTTGATTTGTGGGATCGTGATAGTTCACAAGGCCTAAAATTGTATGTGAAACGTGTTTTCATTATGGAAGATGCTGAACAATTAATGCCTCGTTATTTACGTTTTATTCGTGGTGTGATTGATACCAATGATCTGCCATTGAATGTTTCTCGTGAAATACTTCAAGGCAGCAAAATAATTGATAGCATTCGTGCTGCATCAGTGAAGAAAGTATTGGGCGAATTGAAAAAAATGGCCAATAATGATGCTGAAAAATATGCTGAATTCTGGAAAGAATTTGGTCAGGTCATTAAAGAAGGTGCCGGTGAAGACGTTGCTAATAAAGATGCATTAGCTAAATTAATGCGTTTCTCAACAACCGAAACAGGTTCAGAAGAGCAAACAGTATCTCTTGAAGACTATGTTGGTCGTATGACCGATAAACAAGACAAAATCTATTACATTACTGCTGAAAGTTTTGCAGCAGCTAAAAATAGCCCTCATCTTGAAGTATTCCGTAAGAAAGGCATTGAAGTTCTATTATTAGCTGATCGCGTTGATGAATGGTTAACAAATTCATTAACTGAATTTGATGGTAAACAACTTCAATCCGTTGCTAAAGGTGATTTAGATCTTGGTGAACTTGAAGATGAAGCCGAGAAAAAAGCACAAGAAGAAACAGATAAAAACTTTGAAGATTTAGTTGAACGTGTCAAAACAACACTAGGTGATAAAGTGAAAGATGTGCGTATTACACATCGTTTAACGGACTCTCCTGCGTGTTTAGTTGCTGATGACAATGATATGAGTGCTAATCTTGAACGTATGCTTAAAGCAGCGGGTCAACAAATGGGCGCTGACACAAAGCCTATCTTTGAACTGAACCCTGAACATCCTATGGTTGAGCGTTTAAAAGTAGAATCAGATGATGGATTATTTACAGATTGGTCTTCAATCTTGTTTGATCAAGCTCTATTAGCTGAAGGTGGTCAATTAGAAGATCCTGCTAGCTATGTGAAACGTTTGAATGAGTTACTTTTAACGTTAACTAAGTAATGCGTTCAAGCATAACGTCATTGCCGAGATCTTTTATCGGGGATCTATTCTGGACAGGTTAAATACCTATCTGGAGTCTGTTTTTAGATAAAAATAGATGGATTGCCAATAAAAGATCTTGGCAATGACACTAAAGTAGTAAAATGCTGGGTAGTGATCTATCCAGCATTTTTTTTGGAAAAAATATATGAACGATACAACATCAGATAAATCTGAATTTCAGTCTGATAATTTACAACGCTTTCTTTTTGACAATGCCGCCATCCGAGGGGAATGGGTGCATTTAACAGAAAGTTGGCAGCATGTGATATCGCGAAGAGAATATCCTGCAGCAATTCAGCGTTTACTCGGTGAAATGATGGCTGCAGCGGCATTATTAGCCGCTACTGTGAAGATTAAAGGCCGCTTAGTTCTACAAATAAAATCATCTGGTCCAGTAACATTGATGATGGTGGAATGTACCAGTGAAAATACCTTACGTGCTTTTGCACAGTGGGATGGCGATGTCGCCGACGATGCGTCATTAGTTGAAGTAACTGGGGATGGAGCTTTAGCGATTACGATTGATGTTGAAGGTGCTAAACAACCTTACCAAGGTGTTGTAGGTTTGCAAGGTGATTCAATTGCGAGCGTATTAGAGACCTACTTTAAGCAGTCTGAACAGTTGGATACACGCATTTGGCTTGCAGCTGATTCACATGCTGTATCAGGTCTGTTTTTACAACAATTGCCAAGTAGTACTGATAATACAAATACTAAAGAAGAAGATGAAGAACATTGGCATCGCATAAGTCATTTAGCCTCAACGGTTAAAGCAGGCGAGTTATTAGGCTTAGGTGTCGGTACATTACTTCATCGTTTATTCAATGAAGAAGAATGTCGATTACTAACTGCTACCGAGCTAAGCTTCTCATGTAACTGTTCTCGTGAACGTGTTGGAGAAACGATCAGCTTATTAGGTGAAAAGGATGCCAAAGCCTTGATAGAGGAGCAGGGGCAGATTGAAGTGGCCTGTGAGTTTTGTAATGAGCATTATCAATTTGACAAAGTAGATGTCACACGGTTATTTGCAGATTCAGCATCATCAAGTTCTAGTTCAAAAACGGTACACTAGATTTACGTGCATTAAAGTGTAATAATTGTATATCATCATTTTCTAATATTGAAGGTTAAAGATGGCACATGTAATTGTAATTGGGGCGAGTACGGGTGGTTTGCCAGCTGCCTATGAGGCAAGAGCAGCGCTAGGAAAAGAGCATGACGTTACGGTTGTTTCAAATACCCCCGTGTTTCACTTTATACCCAGTAACCCATGGATTGCGGTGGGTTGGCGAAAACGAAAAGACACAAGCTTTGATATTGAACCTTATTTGAAAAAGAAAGGTATTGCGTTTTCTTCAGTAGGCGTCACTGAAATAAAAGCGGCACAAAATCAATTACTTTTAGGTGATGGCACAACACTAAATTATGACTTTTTAATTGTTGCTACGGGTCCAAAGTTAGACTTTGAAGCCATTGAAGGGCTAGGCCCTGAAGGTCATACAGAATCGATTTGCAGTATTGACCATGCAGAAAAAGCCTATGAGTCTTGGCAAGAATTTGTCAAAAATCCAGGCCCAATTGTTGTTGGCGCTGTTCAGGCTGCATCGTGCTATGGACCTGCGTATGAATTTGCCATGATTATGAACCAAGCTTTGCGTAAAGCTAAAATTCGCGATCAAGTACCGATTACTTTTGTTACTTCTGAACCTTATATTGGTCATTTAGGTTTAGGGGGCGTTGGTGATTCAAAAGGCTTATTGGAATCAGAATTTAGAAATAATGATATTAAGTGGATCACTAATGCCAAGGTGGCGAAAGTAACTCAAGGTGAAATGTTTGTTGAAGAAGTAAACGAACAAGCTGAAACAATAAAAACACATCAACTTCCTTTTAAATATTCCATGATGTTGCCTGCCTTTAAAGGGGTTGATTGTGTAGCTAATATGGGTGACGAAGTTGTTAATCCTCGTGGTTTCATTAAAGTGGATGAGTTTCAGCGTAATCCAAAATATCCGAATATATATGGGGTAGGTGTATGCATTGCTATCCCACCTGTTGAAGCAACACCATTACCAGTCGGCGCGCCTAAAACAGGCTATATGATTGAAAGCATGGCCACTGCATCGGTTGATAATATTAAAGCAATTGTTGATGGAAAAGAGGCTTATGCTAAAGCAACATGGAATGCTATATGTCTGGCAGATATGGGCCATTCAGGTGCTGCTTTTGTTGCGATGCCACAAATTCCACCACGAAATACAGCATGGATGAAAAAAGGTAAGTGGGTCAGGCTAGCAAAAATAGGTTTTGAGAAATACTTTATTTATAAAATGAAGAAAGGCTCATCTGAACCTGCTTTTGAAAAATACTTTTTAAAATTCTTAGGAATTGGCAAAACCAAATAAGCCGTCATAAAAATTAACTATATTTCTTCAACCATCATCCCTGCATGATTGTTTAATAGTCAACCCAGAGTGCTTGTTTAACCGTCAACCCAGAGTGCTTGTTTAACCGTCATCCCAGTATGCTTCTAGCTGGGATCTAATCAAAACACAGACTCCCGCTAAAAACATGCGGGAGTGACGACGGAAATGAACATATTTAAGTGTTAAGTTCTTCTAACATTATCGTGAAGTTCGATGTGTCATCATTCAAATAGAGCTCACCATCTTGAATATTGCATTGCAATTGCATTGATCGGTTAATCATTGACTCAACACCTTCAGCGTTAATATGGATAACGGTAAGGTTGTTAAATCGCTGACATTTTTCTTGTTGTTGTTGCCACCAGACCTTAGCTTTTTTTTCATGGTAGGTATAAATAATCACTTGTTTGGCACGGCCGCAGGCTTTACGAATTCTCTTTTCATCGGGTTGGCCTAAATCAATCCATAACTCAATCTCATTCGTTAGTGACTTTTCCCAAAGGTCGGGCTCTTCATCACTGGCAATGCCTTTGGTAAAAGTGAGTCGCTCACTAGCATTGGCCATAAATGCAATAAGGCGAATCATAAAGCGAAAGTCTGTTTCCGAAGGGTGTTGTGCCACAGTTAAGTCATGACTTTGATAATAATGCGTATCCATATTGGCAATATCAAGTGAGATTTTGTTGATTGTAGAGCTAATGGCCATAAGTAGGATTCAGTTAATGTTGATGTACGTCATTGTAATGACTTATGGTTAGAAGTAACCATAAATTTGTTTATAATTTTAGTGCTTGGTATGAATAGGTGGAAATAAATGATTTTAGCTGAGTTAAGGTGCTATTTTATCGAATTCAGGTGATAAAGCATTAAAAATACATGAAACACTAGATGAAAATGAAGCTAAATAATCAGTTGCAGAGTCAGCGCCATAACCATCAGAGAAGGTATCTATAGCCAGAGAAACTCGGTCAGAAGAACGAGAAATATAAGCCTTTCTTACATTAGGAAGAGTGAAAATTACTGCATTATAATCACGACAGGTAACTGAACATTTGTTATTTCCATCAAATGAAAAGGAACTAACAATGGGGCATGAATATTCAGCATATATACCACCTGGGGATTGTTCTTCAAGAAAATCTTTAATGATTTTAGAGGATAGAGAAGCAGGGGCAATATCGACCGCAAACACTGTTAATGGCAGGATGAATAGGAACAGGATTTTAATGTAAAACTTCAAGTTAACACTTTATTATCAGTGGTTTAGTTATATCTAAACGATGAGTTATTAGTTGTTTTCTAGTTTTAGTCTACTTTTCATCATAGCCAAAAAACTCATTACGGGCTGTTTCCCACTGTTCCTGATACTTGTCTTGGGCTTGGAGTGAATCTTCTTCATTAAGTGGGAATAGTTTAGGGCTAACAATACTTTTATCGTATTGGACTATTTCACCGCGTTCAGTGTTAAACAGATACATCCTACCATTTAGTGGATTACGCAATCGAGTATCACTGATAACAATCGTAGCGCCTTTAGATGTCCTGAGTTCAGAATACCTCACGACTGTATTAGTTGTTTTTTTCATACTTAAAAATCCTTAATAATGATACGAGATATGTGGTTTTTCCTTGTACACGTTACTACTTAAGAAATAGTGGCCCTATTCAAAGTAAACTACAAGCTTTAATTTCTGGCTCAAGAACCTTAGTGGTAGTTTGACTGTTTAATCCTGCTATTTTCTCGTATGATGTCACTTTATAGGAGGAAAGGCTAAGAGAATGTTTAAGGTTGTTTACAGTAATAATTTGAAACAATTAGCGGCACACCTAGCAGAGTTGCAACTGGCTCAACCTTTACCTCCTTTAGAAGCTGAAACAGTGATTGTTCAGAGTAATGAATTAAGCCGCTGGTTATCATTGTTTTTGGCTCAAAGTCATGGTGTTGTTAGCCATATCGATTTTCCCTACCCATCGGCTTATATTTGGACTCTTTTCCGAAAGTTATTGCCCAATATTCCAAAGCAATCTTCTTTTTCTACAGATGCCATGACATGGCGATTGTTTGAGCTTTTACCTAATTGTCGACATCAAATTGGATTTGAGGCGATAGATGCTTATCTTGGTAATACGAATGACCCCTTAAAACGTTATGGTTTAGCTCATCGTATTGCGGATACCTTTGATCAATATCTCATGTATCGACCAGAGTGGGTACAAGCATGGGAGCAGGGGGAAAAGCCTCACTGGCAGGCGATGCTTTGGCAACAACTCGTTGATGGCAATGATAAGCCTATGCATCGGGCTAATTTATTAGTTCAATTACAGGACTATTTGTCACTTATTAAGTCCAGACCAGATGAGTTACCATCACGAATGGCGATCTTTGGCATATCAGCTCTACCACCAGTGTATTTAAACTTATTTAAGTTGATGGCAAAACAGTGTGATGTGACGTTATATTTATTGTCTCCGAGTGAAGAATATTGGGGAGATATTGTTGACCCAAAAACTCAAACAAGGCAGCAAATTGATTCACCTGAGGATGCAGATTACTTTTTAACAGGGCATTCATTATTAGCAAGCCTAGGCAAACAAGGTCAGGAGTTTTTTGATCAACTACAAGAGATTCAACCCGCTGAAGAGTCATTGTTTTTCCCAACTAAAAATGAACAATTATTGGGATTGTTACAGCAGGATATTTATACCTTAAGCGAAGTAAGTAGCGAGCAAGAACGACGAATTATTGCTGTCGATGATGATTCTATTATGATTCATTCTTGTCATAGTGCCATGCGTGAGATAGAGGTATTGCACGATCAGTTATTAGCATTATTTGAACGTTATCCTGACGTGTCACCGACTGATATTGTGGTCATGACACCAGATATTGAACTCTATAGTCCTTGGATTGAGGCTGTATTTGACTGTGTTCCACCCGAGCATAAAATTCCTTATGGTATAGCTGACTCTGGCATTCAAAGACAAAGCCCCATATTGTCAGCTTTTAGTAGCTTATTAGATTTACCACAATCACGTTTTGATGTTGAAACAATTATGACTTTATTGGATTGCCCTGCAGTTCAGAAACGGTTTTCATTAGATGAAGAAAAAGGTGAGTTGATTAGGACTTGGCTACGTGAAACACAAACACGTTGGGGCTTGTCTGCAGAAGATAAAGTAGCCTTAGGTTTGCCTGATATAGAGGCGAATACATGGCGAGCAGGCTTGGATAGGCTTCTATTGGGTTATGCAATGCCATTGAACACGAGTGGTGAGGATTGGGGACTCTTTGATGGTAAATTAGGTTTTGATGGCATTAGTGGGGAACGCGCTGAAATTATGGCCCAACTGTGTAGCTTTGTAGATAGACTAGATCGCTGGCGTGCACGATTAAAAATGGACTCTTCTGCAACGAAATGGCAACAACAGTTATTAGCGCTTTTAGATGATTTTTTTAGTGCTACATCTGAACAAGGCAGTGACGAAGCAGAATTATTATTAATTAGAAAGTCTTTAGATTCTTTAGTCGAAACGACAGAACTGGCACAATTTGAACATAATATAAAAGTTGATTTGGTTAAAGAATGGCTTAATGGACACATCACCAACAGTACATTACAAAGCCATTTTATGGGCCAAGGTGTTACCTTTTGTGGCATGGTACCCATGCGTAGCATTCCATTCCCAGTTGTATGTTTGATTGGTATGAATGATGAGAGCTATCCTCGCAGACAGCCAACAGCAGGTTTTGATTTATTATCATATGATTTTAGAAAAGGTGATCGTAGTCGACGTGATGATGACCGATATTTGTTTTTAGAATCATTATTGTCAGCTGAATCGTATCTTTATATCAGTTATGTCGGTAATAGCATTGCTGATAACTCGTCCATTCCACCTTCAGTATTAGTCAGTGACTTACGAGATGTTTTGCGTCAAGGATTTGTGACTGCTGATGAGGAAGAATCAGATATTTGGCAACAGATCTTAACGCAACATCCATTGCAAGCATTTAGTCGACGTTATTTTGAAGGTAATGAGGGTGATAATAAGCTATTTAGTTTTGTAGCAGCGCATTGCCCACCGGATAAAAAAGACACTCATTTAGCGGATGGTTGGTTTACTAATGAATTGCCAATGACCGATGAATTAGGACGGAACGTTAGTCTGAGTCAGTTAATTAAGTTCTTTCAACATCCTGCACGAACCTTATTGCAAGAGCGTCTAGGTCTGTATCTAGAACAAAACGATGACAGTTTAGAAACGCGAGAACCCTTTGCATTAAATGGATTGGAGGCATGGTCTTTACGCCAAGATTTATTAAGTCATCGCCTGCAAAATAAGCAGATAGTTGACTCGCTAAAGATGGTTAAGGCCTCAGGGATTTTACCTCAGGGATCTGTAGGTGAGCATGTATTTCATGGGCAGGTCGAACAAGTGGAAGAATTTGCAGATAAATTATTAGCAGATTATCCCGACACATTTATTGACCCCGTCGCCTTTAACTTAACTATTGGTGAATTTAAGTTAATGGGCCAGTTAGATGGCATCTCAGCCGAAGGTATATTTAATTACCGAATGGCTAAGACAAAGGGTAATCAGATCTTGAATACGTGGATACGTCATCTCATGTTGAACTGTCTGCAACTTGATGGCGTGGTGTGTGAAAGTCGTCTCATTACTGAAAATGATGACTATAGTTTTCTAGCTGTTCCTGATGCCAAGGCAATCCTACATTCTCTCTTAGAGCTGTATTGGCAAGGTTTGCAACAGCCTGTTCCTTTCTTTGCTGAGACAAGTTTTGCTTTTGCTAAAGCCCATTTTAAAAACAATAAGACAGCCTCGGCGATAAAAACGGCATGGGAAGGTGGTTTCAACAGTTCAGGTGAGGGGAATGACCTTTATCATCAACAACTCTATGCAACAGCGCCTTTAGATGAACCGTTTAAAGAATTAGCGTTGGCCGTTTATGAACCCGTGAAAGCACATATTATTGGAGGTAAGTTATGACTACCTTTAATGCTAAAACTGTGGAACTACAAGGCTTAAATCTAATTGAAGCCAGTGCTGGAACAGGGAAAACATATACGCTAGCAGAACTTTATCTACGCCTAGTATTAGAACAAGATCTAAAAGTATCAGAGATTTTAGTTGTGACCTACACGCGGGCTGCGACAGAAGAGTTACGAGATCGTCTGCGACAAAAGCTGGTAGATGCTCGAGATGATTTGTTAAAAGATCCTGCTGATAGAGTGTTATTAGTAGAGCTTGTTGAACAAGACGCTATTCAAGCTGCCAGTCAGGTCTTGATTAGAGCGATTCAAAGCTTTGATGAGGCTGCCATTTTTACGATTCATGGCTTTTGCCAGCGCGTATTAGCTGACTTTGCATTTGAAAGTGGCTTGCGATTTGAACTTGAACTCATTGGTGATGATCAGGCTTTATTGCAATCTGCAACTGATGATTTCTGGCGCCGTGAAATAAGCACTGCTGATGACGATCTCGTTAGCTACTTATTATCTAAACATGAAACACCTGAAACCTTATTACGTTCTGTTCGTAACCTTATTGGTAAACCCTATATTGAGACTTTACCTGTAGCTAAATCGGATATTAAAAAGTGTCAAAGCTTGCTAAGTGAGCAGTTTGAACATGTTAAATCGATATGGGCTAGTGAGCAGGATAGTGTTACGAGCATTTTGAACGATAAAAAAGTGTTGAGATCTAAGCAGTACAGAGTTGATTGGGTTAAAAACTGGCTATTTAAATTAGAAGATTTCCTAAGACAGCCTACGATTCCAGAGAGTGTATTTGAGCAATTTAATCGTTTTACACCTGAAAAACTCTATTTGGGCTTGGTGGATGGACAAGTATTGCCCGATTTAGAGTTTTGGTTAGCGTGCGAGGCATTATTAGAGCGGCAGCAACAACTTATACTAGCCCGCGACCTGCAACTTCAACAATTACGTGTATCACTATTAGAATTCTTACGTGAATCTTTGCCTGAACAGAAGCTTAAGCAGCAAGTTCAATCTTATGATGATTTGCTAATTAATCTTGATAACGCCTTGCATGGTCAACGTGGTGATTGGCTTGTTGAACAATTACGTAAGCAATATAAAGCGGCATTGATTGATGAATTTCAAGATACGGATCCAGT
>Ga0209707_1000454_pt1 | contig 24983 bp, 14 predicted proteins | sample EN4Hudsemesocosm_FD_184630 | JGI IMG/M metagenome (GOLD analysis project Ga0209707, IMG submission 184630) | Methane-oxidizing microbial communities from mesocosms in the Hudson Canyon - EN4B Hudson Canyon (SPAdes) (version 2) | ecosystem: Environmental > Aquatic > Marine > Cold seeps | place... | reverse complement strand
ACCATTATTTGCCATTGGAATAGAACCTTCTACAAATAAAAGGTATTTACCTTTAAAATGATGAATGGCATCTTCAAGTTGTTCTTCTGCTTGGTGTCCAGATGCTGCCATAATTGTTTCATTAAATTCTAATGATAAAACTTCAAAAAGTAATTCATCAACTGTTGGAGCAGAACTTCGTAAAAGTGCTTCAGAATTTCCTGCACAATCTTGTAACTCAATCCAAACGACTGGAACTCTGTTCATGAGTTCAGTTGCTTCTGCAATGAGTGGAGTAAACATAGGAGGTAACATTAATGTTGCAGTTGTTGCACTACACCATTTCATGAAATCTCTTCTGTTTACACCATCTGACTCGATTACATCCATCAAATCGACATCTTTAAGTTTTTCAGAACTTCTTAAGTTCTTCAACCTTGTTTTCATTTTCTCAAAAAGTGAATTGTAATACTCTTCACCTCTATTAGTGTCAACTCGTGCTGACTTTTGAGTAAAAATCTTTTTTACCATCTCTTGCGAATCTGCTGCCATTCTTTCCTCCTATGTATATGAACGTTCATTTACTTATTGTAAAGTTATCAAGATAGAACTTAAGTTAAACTTATGGTATTTTTTATATTTAGTTGATTATTTTTATAATTAACTAAGAATTAACAAGATTGATTTAGGATAATTTTACTCCTATTTTTGCCAATATTAAATTCATGATTTATAAATAATTTTTTAGGAAATTCGATATTTTCGTTTATGAATGAGCATTCATTAACCTATTTTTTTTACTAAAGTTTTATTAAACAGTTTGTATAGAAATTAAGGTTAAAAATTATTTACCATAATAAAAAGAAAATGTAACGTAAATGCTACGCAGATGCTATTTAAATAATATTCTTAATATTTGTAAAATTTTGAAATTTTTTTATTATTGTGTAAATTCTACACATATATTAAGAATATTTATTACTGTTTTGTAAATTTAGTGAGTAGTGCATACTGAACAGACATCAAAACTTCTTAAAGTTATTGTTGCTTCTTGAATTGATTTTGAGCCAATAATTGCTTTTTGAGCAGTACCAGGTTTAGTTTTACTTCCAGGACCCAGGTTCCAAACAGTAGGAGTGATAAGATTATAAGACTTAATTTTTCCTTTTTCAATTTCAACTTCATGCATTAATGAACCACGTGCTGCTTCAACGACTCCTCTTGCTTTTGAATAAGGAATGTCTTTTAGTTTAACTTGGGGTTGAATATAAGAAGGTTCACTAATATCAATACTTTTAATTATTTTTTTACATCTTTGCAATAAATATGCAACTTCATCCATTCTTGACATTACTCTGGTATATGCTGAATCATCATACTCTTTATGTATTGCTTTAATAAACTTTCGACCACCCACTAATGCTCTTGCCATTGGACCTGTTTCAAAAAACATTTCATCATAATTAACTGTTTTTGCCCATGTGTATTTTTTTGAACTTTGTTTTGAAGCTGTTGCATCAAAAGAAAAATCATCATGCTCTTTTATTTTTTCAAAATTAATTTTTCCAGCATTAATCTGTTTGATTCTTCCACTTTTAAATCCAAGAATATCAGCAATAACAAAAAACCTGTTATAACTCTTTCCAATATTGTTTAAGCCATATTCAAAACTGATATCTTTAAAATCTTTTAAATCAGCAGTTAATTTATTGATATCTTCAACATTATTAAACATTAAGTACTCAGATATTGATACCCCACTTAAATTCTTTTCAAAAAAAGTTATCCCTTGATCAATATAATTCTCTATGGTTGCCAAATCAATTAAAGTAGGATCACACATAACTCCACCAGGAAGCATATAAGATGTATGAGGCCATTGACCACCAAAAATTGCTAATCCTCGCATAATATCACTTGCAACTTTCGTTGCAGCCAGCCATTTTTGACCTTTTATGGGTTCATATTCTTTATAATCATTAGGCGATAAAGAAACAACATCTGGCATTATAAACAGATAAAACCACTTAATATGACTGTCTAATGTTTCAATGGCAAGTCCAAGTTCTCTGATTAGTTTTGCTTTTTTGGGAACTTCTAAATCAATATTTGCATTTTTGTATAAGTTTTCTAAGGCATTCACACAAGAAAGTAAATGCGCCTGACCACAAATTCCACAAACTCTAGGAGTGTAAACCAAGGCATCTAAAGGAGGCTTTCCTACTAACATATACTCAAACCCACGAAAGTTTAAAAATTCAATTCTTGCATCTTTTACAACAGAATTTCTCCATTCTAGTTTTAAGTGTGCTTCGCCTTCAATTCGTTCAATAATATCTACTGTTTTCATTATTTACCTATTCATCATAATTAATAAGTTTGTCTTGCAACCTACTTATTTTGAACGTTTTAGCCACACCTGTTATGGATAGGTATGCTCTTTTACTAATACCCAATGGAACTTCAGCGGGTATTCCAATATTTTTATTGGTTTCAAGCATATTGGCTCTTGGAAAATCTGTTTCAGTACAACCTATACAAGGCATTCCAAGTCTTGTTTTTGAATTGACACCATTCCATAGAATTTTATTACAACTGCTTTTTGTCATAGGACCTCTACAACCTTGGTTGTAGAACAAACAACCTTCTTTTGTACCAAAATGTTCTGGTTCAACTTTCCACTCAAAATATTCATTTCTGGTACAGCCATGATGTGTTAAAGTTGAATAGAGGTCAACAGGTCTGTGTTCCTCATCCAGTTGTATTTTTCCTTGAGATTTTACAATAAACAATGTTTGTAAAATCCACTCTGGATGTACGGGACAACCTGTTAGATTAATAACTTTATGTTTTAACTTTGAGGTTAACTTTTTACCTAAACTGTTTTGCACCCCGGTTATATCATCATTCAATTCAAATTTAGCGTGAATACCTCCATAAGAAGCACAACTTCCAACGGAAACAATATATGTAGATTTTGAAACCAGCTTAGATAACAGGTCTTTGACTGAATGATTTAAAATAGAAAAGAATTTTGTATCATCTGAAATTGCACCCTCAATCAATAAAAAATCAATTTTTTCATCAGAGTTAATAATATCAAGAAGATTTGTTTGAGTAGTTAAGGAAGGATGATAAATCAAATCAAAACTGTTTAAAAACAGTTCCATTCGACTGGGATTCGCACAAAGTAATGAGTGGGTATTACCATTGCAGGTAATACCTTGAAACCAAAGTACTTTTGGCTTAATCCTCATACTTTAGAGCTCTATAAATATTTTCAGCAATTTCATCACTGTATTCCATTAAATCTCGTTCCAATACATTTTCTCCGCTTAAAAAAGCAAAGCCACCCAGTGCTCCCATAAACATTGAAAAAGCTGTAAAAAAGTCTTGTTCTCTAAATTCTTTCTTTGATGCACCCTCTTCTAGCAATATCATAACTTCTGTTACAAAATCACCTACGCATAAAAATCCTTCACACCCATTTGAAAAAACTTCACGGTTTGAAAGATATACTCGTAAAAAGTATTCGACAATTTCTGGAGATTTTTTTACATTTTCAAAATATCTTCTTGTAAAAATAAATATTTTCTCTTTCGAACTTACATCCATGTTATTCACTTCTCGAAGTTCAGCAGCAACAATATTTGTAGAGTATTTAATGGCATATTTAGCCAATTCTTCTTTAGAAGAAAAGTAGTTATACATATTACCAACACTCATTTTCATAGATTTTGCGATATCTGGAATAGTAGTATGATAAAAACCATGTTTAGAAAACAGCTTTAAAGAGGATTCTATGATATTATTTTTTTTAGTTTCTTTAGGCGTTGAAATTGTATATCCTTTAAACTGTATAAAGTTTTATTTGAACAATGATATATAAAAATTGATTAATTTATAATGAATAGGTATTTACCCTTAGTCAAATTAATGACTAAAGGTAAAATAATTTCTAAGAGTGAACTAAATTAGTTAATTGTTCAGTAGATACTTGGTGGAAGTTTAAGTATTTATAAACACCCTCTTTGTTTTCTGCTGTAATTTTTTTAGGTACAATTTCCATGTACTCTTCTTTACTTGGAAGACGTCCAAGAAGTGCTGCAACTGCTGCAACTTCTGCAGATCCAAGATAAACTTGAGAACCAACGCCTAGTCTGTTATCAAAGTTTCTAGTAGATGTAGAGAATACTGCTGCATCTTTAGAAACCTGTGCTTGGTTACCCATACATAATGAACAACCAGGGATTTCAAGTCTTGCACCAGATGCTGCAAAAATTGAGTAGTAACCCTCTTCTGTTAATTGCTCTTTATCCATTTTTGTTGGTGGTGCAACCCATAGTTTAGTAGGAACTTCACCTTCACCTTTAAGTACTTCACCTAAAGCTCTAAATAATCCGATATTTGTCATACAAGAACCAACGAATACTTCATCAATTTTAGTTTCTCTTTTTGGATCTGCTATGATATTTGTTAATGTATCAACATCATCTGGATCATTAGGACAAGCTAAGATTGGTTCAGTAATAGTATTTAAATCAATTTCAATTACAGCTGCATATTCTGCATCTGCATCAGGAGTAATTAGTTCTGGATTCTTCAACCACTCTTTCATTTTATCAGCTCTTCTTTGAAGTGTTCTAGCATCTTCATAACCTTCTTCAATCATTTTTTCGATTAAAGCGATGTTTGAAGATAAGTACTCAATAATTGGTTCTTTATCTAATTGAACTGAACAAGCTGCTGCTGATCTTTCAGCTGCTGAATCTGATAATTCAAATGCTTGCTCAACTTTAAGATCTGGTAAACCAGCAATTTCAACTACTTTTCCAGCAAAGATATTTTTCTTACCAGCTTTTGCAACTGTTAAGTGACCATCTTTAATAGCTTGGTAAGGAATAGCGTTAACTAAATCTCTTAAAGTAATACCAGGTTGCATTTCACCTTTAAATTTAACCAATACAGATTCAGGCATAGTTAATGGCATAGCACCAGTAACACCAGCAAATGCGATAAGTCCAGATCCAGCTGGAAATGAAATACCAATTGGGAATCTAGTATGAGAATCTCCACCAGTACCAACAGTATCAGGTAAACATAATCTGTTTAACCATGAGTGAATAACACCATCACCTGGTCTTAAAGTAACACCACCTCTAGAGTTAATAAAGTCTGGTAATGTATGTCTTAAGTTAATGTCTGCAGGTTTTGGGTACGCTGCTGTGTGACAAAATGATTGCATAACCATATCAGCACCAAAAGAAAGGGCAGCAAGTTCTTTAACTTCATCTCTTGTCATTGGTCCAGTTGTATCTTGTGATCCAACAGTTGTACAAATTGGCTCAACATACATACCAGGTTTAACACCTTCAATTCCACATGCGCGTCCTACCATTTTTTGAGCTTGAGTAAATCCTTTTCCATTATCAGAAGGTTGACTTGGAGCTACAAACAGTTCACTTGCACCTAATCCTAAAGCTTCTCTTGCTTTTGCAGTTAGTCCCTTACCAATAATAAGTGGAATTCTTCCACCTGCTCTCATTTCATCTGTTAATGTATTTGGAGCTAAATCAAATTCAGATACAACCGCACCGTCTTTTTCAATTACACCCGCATATGGTTTAACAGTAATAACATCACCCGTTTCTAATGCTGCAACTGGTGCTTGGATTGGTAAACAACCTGAATCTTCCGCAGTATTAAAGAAAATTGGAGCAATAATATCACCAATAACAACACCACCAGTTCTTTTATTTGGAACACCTGGAATATCTCTACCCATGTGCCATTGAACAGAGTTAATACCTGATTTTCTTGATGAACCAGTACCGACAACATCACCAACGTACGCTAATGGATAACCTTTTTTCTTTAATTCGTCCATTTTTACAAGTGGATTTTCCATTCTTGATTGTAACATAGCAGTTGCATGTAATGGAATATCAGCTCTTGTAAATGCTACAGTTGCAGGAGATAAATCATCTGTATTTGTTTCACCAGGGATTTTATAAACTGTTAAAGTCATTTCTTCTTCTAATGCAGGTTTGTTAGTAAACCACTCAGCATTAGCCCAAGATTCAATAATTTCTTTTGCTTTTGCATTTCCAGCATCCGCCATTTCTTTTACATCATTAAAAGAATCATAAACTAAAATAGTATTTTTTAATTGTGAAGCAGCAGCATCTGCAAGTTCATCAATTTTTAATGCTTCAACAAGTGGAGTAACATTAAACCCACCCATCATTGTTCCTAAAATTTCAATTGCTTCAGTTTTAGAAATAACTGAACATGTTGCATTTCCTTGTACTACATCATTTAAAAATGCCGCTTTAACATATGCAGCGTCATCAACACCTGGGTTGATTTTATTTTTAAATAATTCAACAGCGTACTGTCCATCTTCTACAGTATCAGCTTTTAACAATTCAACTAATTGTGCCGTTTGATCAGCAGTTAATGCTAATGGAGGTAAACCACCTTCTTGCGTTCTTTCTTCAGTGTGTGCTTTATATTCAGCAATTAAACTCATTTATATCTCCTGTAAATTAATATCTGATATTATATCATATAGTAACACTTTGTATTGTACAATTATTGTATTTTTGTTCAAAAATCAGTACTTTTGTATAGATTTGATACAAAATCAATCAATGAATGCTTTGAACTGTACAAATTAGGTGTTTATTTTATTTTTGAAATTCTTAATATTTAAATATTATATTGTATTTTGCTGCATATGATTATTCTTACGTACAATAATTGTACACTACTATACAATTTATGTTCATACAGAAATTTATCTATATATATTAGTTTAAAAATTTATTTATAATTAATTATTTATTTGTTAGCATAGACTAAATAGTAAACTAAGGTGTTTTCATGGATAAGTTAAATTTTGTAGAAAAAACTACTACTTTAAAATCCAAAAGTCAAAAAAAATGGAAAATACTTATTGCTGATGATGACATTGAAGTACACAATATAACCAAAACTGTACTTGGCACATTTGAATATAAAGATGCTGGAATAGAATTTATCAGTACATACAGCGGAGCTGAAACCATTGAGACGCTTAAAAACCACTCTGACATAGCTGTTATTTTACTCGATGTTGTTATGGAAACTAATGATGCAGGGTTACAAGTCGTAAAATTTATCAGAGGTGAATTAAAAAACAGTTCTCTTCGAATCGTGTTAAGAACAGGACAACCAGGTTCCGCTCCTGAACGAGTAGTCATTAAAGAATATGAGATTGATGATTATAAAGAAAAAACTGAATTAACTACAACTAAACTTTATACAACACTTTTAACATCCCTTCGAACATACGATGCACTCAATACAATTGAAAAAAACAATATACAGCTTAAAAAAGATCAATACCGATTAAGATATTCTGAAAAACTACTCAAAAATATCATTGACACCGTACCTGCTAGAATTTTCTGGAAAGACTCAAACTCGGTTTTTTTGGGTTCCAACAAACTTTTTTTAGATGATGCTGGATTACATGCTGAATCAGATGTCATTGGTAAAACAGATTATGATATGACTTGGGCAGAACATGCAGAAAAATATATTGATGACGATAAAATTATCATGGACTCAGATATTGGTAAAATAAACTATACAGAAATGTTAACAATAAAAGAGGATGAAGAAATAACAATCTCAATATCAAAAGTTCCTTTGAGAAATGAAGAAAATGAAACCATTGGAGTATTAGGTATTTATACGGATATATCACATCAAGTTCAAATACAAAATGAGTTAAAAGAGAAAGAAGTATTGTTATCTCAGCAATCAAAAATGGCTGCCATGGGTGAAATGCTTGGTAATATTGCACATCAGTGGAGACAGCCTTTATCTGTAATTACAACTGCTGCAAGTGGAGTACAAGTACAAAGAGATTTTGAAACATTAAAAGACGAAGAGCTTGATTATGCAATGAAGGAGATCATGAAATCATCAAACTATTTATCTCAAACCATTGATGATTTTAGAGATTTCTTCAAACCCAATAAAGAAAAAACTCTCATAAGAATAAGTGATATTATTGATAAAACATTGGCACTAGTCAGTTCTAAATTCAAAAATTTAGATATTAAAATTGTTAAAACCATAGATAAAATAGAAATGATGAGTTTAGATAATGAACTTATCCAAGCATTTATGATTATTCTAAATAATGCAAGTGAAGCTTATGAAAATGAGGATAATAATGATTCAGATAGAGTGATATTTATTAGTGTTCACGAGCAAAATGATCATATAATTATCTCTTTTAAAGATAATGCAGGTGGGATTCCAAATGAAATTTTAACCAGAATATTTGAACCTTATTTTACCACGAAACATAAATCGCAAGGGACTGGAATTGGGCTTTATATGACTGAAGAAATTGTTGTAAAACATATGAAAGGTTCCATTGAAGTAAAAAATGAAACATTTGAATATAATAAGAAAGAACAAAGAGGAGCCAATTTTATTATTAAATTGCCAATTCACAAGATATAATTTTATTACATTCACTATATAACTAAGGATACTTTATGAATAAATTAAAATTTGCAAGCAAAAAAGAGACAGATTTAAACGATAATGGTTTAATTTGGAAAATTCTTATTGCGGATGATGAGCCAGAAGTACATACAATAACAAAAACTGTTTTATCTAATTTTGAATTTGAAAATTCTAAGTTGGAGTTTATTAGTACTTATAGTGGTGAAGAAACCATAAAAGTTCTAAAAGAGCAGCCTGATATTGCTATTGTTTTACTTGATGTTGTAATGGAAACAGATGATGCAGGACTTGTGGTTGCTAAAAAAATAAGAGATGAACTTAACAATCATCTCATTCGAATCATTTTAAGAACAGGACAACCTGGAAGTGCACCTGAAAAAGAAGTTATAAGCAGATATGAAATCAATGATTATAAAGAAAAAACTGAATTAACTACTACAAAATTATATACAACTGTAATGAGTGCCTTACGATCTTTTAGAGACTTAATTACAATTGAGCAAAACAGAAATGGTCTGAATAAAATCATTGAAGCATCACGATCTATTTTTGAACTTCATTCACTGGAACTTTTTGCAGAAGGAGTTTTAACGCAACTTATTTCTATACTTAAGTTAAATCACAATTCAATGATTATAAAACAAATGGATGGATTTACTCTTGAGAAAAATAATGGTCACTTTGAGGTAGTTGCAGCAACGGGGAATTTTAAAAATAAAACGTTTGATGAGATATCCAATGAAAAAATTGCAAATCTTATCAATAAAGCAGTAAATGATAAAAAAAGTTTTTTTGATCAAAATCATTATATTGGATATTTTAATACTGAAAATGGAAAAGCCAATATTATCTTTATGACAGGGTGTGATGAAATCAACTCTTTAGACAAACATTTAATAGAAATTTTCTCTTCAAATGTCTCTGTTGCTTTTGATAATATATACTTAAATAAAGAAATCATAGATACTCAATTAGAACTGGTCGAAACATTAGGAGAAGTGGTTGAAAAACGTTCAAAAGATACCTCTTTACATGTAAGGAGGGTATCAGACTTATCTTACTATTTGGCCAAAGAGTATGGCTTACCTGAAAAAGATGCACTCATGTTAAAAGTAGCGTCCCCGATGCATGATATTGGTAAAGTCGGCATTCCTGATGCTATATTATTAAAACCAGGTGAACTTGATGAGGATGAATTTGAAACGGTAAAAAAACATGCAACGATTGGTCATGATATACTAAAAAACTCAAAAAGAGAAATTTTGAAAACTGCCTCAATCATTGCATTTCAACATCATGAAAAATATGATGGAAATGGATATCCTAGAGGTTTAGCTGGAGAAGACATTCATATATTTGGAAGAATATCAGCTATTGCAGATGTATTTGATGCATTAACTCACAAAAGATGTTATAAAGATCCCTGGCCAATAGATAAAGTGATTGATTTAATTAAAGAAGAAAGTGGCAAACATTTTGATCCAAAATTAGTTGATATCATACTTAATAATATTGAATATCTAAAAGAGAATATGGATATTAAGCAATAATTTAATTGTAAGAATTTAGATTGTAATTAGTAGTATTATATATTATTTGCAATCTGAAATGTACAATTAAAAATATCAAGTATTAATTTCTATTGTAAAGCAAACACCTTTGGTGTTATTGTTGAAATACAGTTTACCTTTATGATGTTCTTCAATTATTAGTTTGGACATATATAATCCCAATCCTGTTCCATTTTTTTCAGTTTTTGTTGAAAAATATGGATCAAAAACTTTATTCTTTAATTCCTCTGGGATACCACCTCCATTATCGGAGATTTCAATTTTCACACCATTGCCAACGTCATTTGTAGTAATATTTATTGTTGGGTTTTCAAACTCTTTTTCTTCAAAATTATCTTGAGAGTTTTTTAATATATTTAATATAACTTGCATCACCTCATGAGAAAACAACTCTAACTCCATAGTTGAGTTCAACTCTTTATTAATTGTTACTGATTTTGTAACCATTGAAGCTTCAACTATACCCAAAGCCTGTTTTATTGACTCATTAACTGTAACCCATTTTTTATCTTTACTTGGTTTATAAAAGTCTCTAAAATTATCTATTGTCATAGATAAGGATTGTACATATTTTTCTATATTATCAAGTTTTGAACTTACAAAAGCATACATTTTTTTGTGTCCCTGCTTTGTATGCATTTCCTCTTCCTCTTCCCACAAGGATAATTTTGTCTCAATTCCAATTGAATTTGCGGCAATGGCATTAAGAGGTTGTCTCCATTGATGCGCTATCATACTAATCATTTCACCCAGCTGCGCCAACCGTGAATGGTGTTGAATAAGTTTGTCTTTTTTGTTGATTTCTAACGCTGCAGAGGTAACTCTTTGTTCTAAATCTCTTTTTTGATTATCTAAAGTAGTCACTATTTGATTATGTAAAGAGAGGTTTTTTAATGCAACTTCAATATTTGTCAAAAATATTAATAAAATATTCTTTTTCGTTTCATTTAATTTACTGTAATTATTAAAATACAATAAATAAATTTCATCCTGATCAATTTCAAAAAAACCAATATAATAGTCCTCATTTACAACATTGTTTTGTAAATCAATAACTTGTAAAAACAAATCTTTTAAACGGTCGTTTTCATTATCAAGTCCTATATCTTTTATATGTTCAAGCTTATTATTGTTGTATTTAACAAAACTGATTTGTTGATTTGAAGAAGAATCATTTTCATCTAAATTCAAGAAGTTATTCAGTTCTTTTAAAATATTCTCAATTAATAAATCAAATGAGGGTTGTTCATAAATTACCTTATTGGCTTCAAGTATTTGTTTAAGCCCATATTCATTACTTTGAATTGTTTTTAATTCTTTATATGATCGAAGTGCGGTGATAACTGAAGTATATAACTTTGTTGAAGTGAGTTCTGTTTTTTCTTTATAATCGTTTATATCATAATTATGTATTATATCTTTTTCTGGAGCACTTCCAGGTTGTCCTGTTCTTAAAATAATTCGAACCAAATCATTTTTCAGTTCGTCTCTTACTTTTTTAACTACATCCAATCCAGCTTCATTCGTCTCCATTACAACATCTAATAACATCAATGAGATATTGGGATTATTTTTTATAATTTCTACGGCATCACTTCCATTGTAAGCATGATGAAACTTTATAGATTTGTCTTCATAAATAAACTTTTTTAATACAGATTTAGTAATTGAATGAACTTCTTCTTCATCATCAACGATGAGCATTTCCCATTTATCATCATTTAGCTTGATTTCTTTTTTATTATTAAATGTTAATCTTGGCATAATTTTTCCTAATTATTTCATTTATAACTGTACATGACTTGTAATATATTATCTTTTACAATCGGATTCTTTTAAACTCCAACGAATTCAATATTATGCAATTCAATCGTAAAATCCACACCTTGATTTTCATCAGATACACACTGAATATTTCCATTAAAAGATGTTTTTATAATATTATAAAGTATATTCATACCCAATCCACTGCCACCATCTTCTCTATTTGTTGTATAAAAAGGATCATAAATTTTAGGTAAATCTGCCTTTTTTATTCCTTTACCATCATCACTGTATTTCAAAATTAAACTATTTTCTTCTGCCTTTATTGAAATTTTAATTGTTCCTTCTCCATCTTTATCAAAACCATGATGCAAAGAATTCATAACTAAATTTGTTAAAATTTGAGAAAACGATCCAGGATAGCTGTTGATTTTTATATGAGAGGGACAATCAATTTCTATATTTACTTTTGTTTTTCGAGTAAAGTTTCTTAAGCTAACCAGAATCTCATGGATATACACATTTAAGTTAAAAATTCTTCTGGCCTCACTGGACTGGTCCACGGCAACTTGTTTAAAACTTCTAATTAAATCTGCGGCTCTGACTAAATTTGCATTAATTGAACGTGCTAAATCATTTGAAGTATTTAAATACTCATCAAACTCTTCTTCACTCATATTGTCTTCACTATATAATTTTTTTATATTTTTTGTAATATCTAGAAAGTGAGTAATTCCCGTAAGTCCCATACCGACAGGTGTATTAATTTCATGAGCAACTCCTGCAACCAAACCTCCCAAACTTGCCATTTTTTCTGAATGAATTAATTGACTTTGTGTATTTTGTAGATTATTAAATGTTTTTTGTAATTCCTCATTAGAATCTTCAAGTTCTTCGGTTCTTTCAAAAACTTTTTGTTCAAGTTCCTCATTTAATTCTTTTATCTCATTTTGTGCATTAATTCTATCAGCAATTTCTTTTTCCATCTTTTTATTAGACAGAGATAATTTTGATTGAACAACTTCCATTTGTTCAATATCTGCCAAAAGTTTTATTCTCATTTTATTAATAGCATCCGATACATTGTCCAAAACATCAAATTTATTATTATTTAGTTTTTTATCCAGTTTTAATGGCTGGTTTAAATTATCGATATCAATATTATTTGCATAATCAGCCATATTAAGTAAATGTTTGATGATTAACTTATGTACAACTATCAATAGCAACACTGCTAAAATGAGAAATTTAAATAATTCACTGATGACCACAGATATCACATTTTCTAACAAATTTTTAATGATATTTGAATACGACACTTGAACTCGAACATGTCCCAGTTTACTTGAAATATCAGAAGAATAATATTTTAACTCAAATTTCATTTCTTTAAATTCACTTGTTTGTTCAGCACCAACGGAAATTAAAGATTTTTCTTTTTCAATAATTTCAACAAATACAACACCTTTTAATTTTAAAGTCGCATCCAGTTGTATTTTAAGTTGAGCATCATCCATTTGCCATAAAGAAAATGCCAATTGTTCTAATACGGTTTTCTCTATTTGAGAAAAACTATTATCTATCTTTTCAACTTCAATTTTATATTCTTTATTTAAATCTATAGCACTGTGAATTAATGTATATAACATACTAAATAAAAACAGATAACCAATTAGTTTAATGGTAAGTCTTCTATTATTTACTTCTTTATTATGTGTAGCCATTATTCAACTCCTAGTACAATTATAACTAATAATTTAAAAATAACCGTATATTTTTAAACTATTATTAAATTATAAGTTTCAAATATAATTGATTGTACTTAATATTAAATTTTTATATATAATTAATACAAACTAATGGTATAATCTAATTGTATGAGAATGATTCCTAAAAGGATTGAAAATGCAAAAATACGATTTTAAAACTTATACCCAACTTTTTTCTTACATATTAAAATGTCATACAAATCCAACTTTTCTTAACTACAGGCGTAATAAAAAGTATGTAAATATAAGCACTCAAGAGTTTGGAAACAGTGTAAAATGCCTCGCATTTGCATTAAAACATATGGGCATTAAAAAAAATGAAAATGTTGCAATTTATGCCTCTTCATCTCCTACATGGCTTATTTTTGATTTTGCCTTACAACTAATAGGAGCTACAAGTGTACCTATTTTTGCAAATATTTCATCAAAGAACTTAAATTATGAAATCAATGATTCTTATATAAATTATTTATTTACGGATTCAGATTTATCATCTATTAAAATTGAAAAAAAACTTACAATTATAACAACCCAAAAGTCAATTAATAACGATTATGTAAGCTTAGATTCTTTATTCAAAATAGGTGAACAACTTTTTTTAAGCAACACATATGATGTCGATGAACTTATCAACAGCATTAAGGAAGAAGATACTTTTTCAATCATATATACAAGTGGAAGTACAGGTGTTCCCAAAGGTGTTGAATTAACACATAAAAATATAATAACTCAACTTCACTGCATTAATAAAGATTTTCATATTAACAATAATGATAGAACTTTATCACTCTTACCACTTGCTCATATATTTGAAAGAGCTGCTATGAGCTTTTATTTAAGCAAAGGGGCAAGTATCTATTTTGTTGATGAGTTGCCAAATGTTGCACTGCTCATGAAAGAAGTTAAACCAACAATGATGACAGTAGTACCCAGACTTTTAGAAAAAATCTTTAATAAAATGAAAACAAGAATTTCTGAAAAAAAAGGTATCAGCAGAATGCTTGGTAATTTAGCCTTCCAAAGAGCATTAGATAAAAATGAGCATTCTTCATGCCTATCAGATAGAATTTATGACAAACTTGTTTATTCAAAATTCAGAGAAAGTTTTGGAGGAGAGTTAGAAATTTTAGTTACAGGAGGGGCCAGTTTAAATAAAGATATTTATAAATTTTTTGTCAATATTGGTTTAAACTTGTATCAAGGATATGGTTTAACAGAATTTTCACCTGTCATTTGTGCCAACACTCCACGCCACAATAAAGTAGGAACTTCAGGTTTACCTTTTACTGATGTTGAAGTTAAACTCACAGCTGAGAATGAATTACTTGCCCGAGGTAAAAGTATCATGAAAGGGTATAAAAATCAACCTGAGTTAACAGCACTTGCTATTGATAAAGAGGGATGGTTACATACAGGGGATTTAGCAAGTATAGATAAACAAGGTTATATCACCATTCACAGTAGAAAAAAAGAGTTATTTAAAACTTCCAATGGGGAATATGTGAGTGTTATTCCAATTGAACAAGAACTGACAAAATCAAGATTTATAGATTTTGCAACAGTCATTGCTGATGACAAGCAATATGTTACTGCACTTATTTTTATAGATCATGAGACCTATAAACAATATAAAATCAAATATGCACTTGAGGATTCATTTACATTAGAAGATTTTTATAAACTTGAAAAGGTGCATAATAAAATAAAAAAACACATAGGTAATATCAATAAAAATTTAAATAAATGGGAAACCATAGTTAAATATGAAATTATAACTAAAACACCCAGTATTGAAAATGGAGAATTAACTCCATCTATGAAGATTTGTAGAGATGTTATAGAAAATGAATATGAGGAAATTATAAACAATATGTATTAGGGGATTATCATGAATGAAAGAATCGCTATTATTGAAGGTCTGAGAAGTCCAATTGCCAAAGCATATGGCAAATTAAAAGATTTAGAAGCAGATACTTTAGGCGCAATTATTGCTAAAGAATTGGTTTTACAAATTGGTATTGATTATAAGCAATACGATGAAGTCATTATTGGTAATGTTGCGCAACCTCCACATGCAGCAAATATTGCAAGAGTAATTGCCTCTCGTGCAGGATTTCCCAATGAAACTCCTGCATACACTGTACATAGAAATTGTGCTTCAGGAATGGAATCTATTAGTACCGCGTGCGCTAAAATAAACTCTGGAGAAGGAAGTTTATATTTAGCCGGTGGGGTTGAGTCTATGAGTAATATTCCAATTCTTTTTGGCCATAAACTACGAAACCTTATGTTAAAACTATCACAAAAAAAATCTACAATGGATAAACTCAAAACTGCTTTAGAATTTAGACCCAATTATTTAAAACCAATTATTGGTTTAATTTCAGGGTTAACCGATCCAATATCAGGGCAAATCATGGGGATAACAGCGGAAACGTTAGCCAATGATTTTAAAATAAGCAGAGATGAACAAGATACTTACGCATTAACCAGTCATTTAAAAGCTCAAACAGCAACAGAAGAAGGAATTTTCAAAAATGAAATTCATCCAATTATCACTGATCACGTACAATTTTATGATGATGATGGAATACGATTTAATCAAACCTTTGCAGCTTTAAATAAACTCAGACCTATTTTTGACAGAACAGCAGGATCAGTAACAGCTGGAAATTCATCTCAAGTTTCAGATGCAGCATCCATGCTTGCAGTTTGTTCAGAATCACACGCCAAAAAATTGGGAATCAAACCACTTGGATTTATAAAAGATTTCGCGTATGTTGGATTAGAGGCTGATCGTATGGGACTAGGTCCAGTACATGCAACAAAAAAATTATTTGACAAAACAAAAACAACACTGAAAGACATTGATTTAATAGAACTCAATGAAGCCTTTGCAGCACAAGTCATTGCAAACATAAAGGCATTTGACTCAAAAACATTTGCAACAAAACATTTTGATGGAAATCCAATTGGTGAAATCAATCAAGATATTTTAAATGTAAATGGCGGAGGAATTGCACTGGGACATCCTGTTGGGATGAGTGGAAATAGAATCGTACTACATTTATTAAAAGAATTAAAAAGAAAAGGTTTACAAAAAGGACTTGCCACGCTTTGTGTGGGTGGTGGTCAAGGTGCAGCTTTTCTTTTGGAGGCAGAGTAATGGAAGCTACACATTTTAACCTAAGCAATGATAATGGAGTTGCTACTTTATGTTTTGATATGCAAAATGAAAAAGTAAATAAACTCTCTTTTGATGTATTAAAAGAATTACAAAAACTATTAGAAAGTCTTAAAAAGGACCACTCAATAAAAGTTTTATTACTCACTAGTGCAAAAAACAATATCTTTATTGCTGGTGCTGATATCAATGAAATCAAACAAATGGAAGATGAAGATGATATTTACAATAACCTTGTTTCTATTGATGCAACTTTAAATGAATTTGAACAATTACCCTACCCTACAGTGGCAGTAATTAATGGAGCTTGCATGGGTGGGGGGTTAGAGCTTGCTTTATGTTGTAACTACAGAATTGCAACCAATGCATCTAAAGTAAAAATTGCTTTTCCTGAAATAAAACTGGGTATTTTCCCAGGCTTTGGTGGGACGCAAAGAGCTCCAAAACTTATTGGTCTTATTAATGCTTTAGATTTAATATTAACAGGAAAAACAATTGATGCCAAAAAAGCTTATCGAATTGGACTTATTGACAAATATTTCATGGAAGGTCACTTAGAATTTAAAGTGAAAGAGTTTGTTAATTCAATATTAAACGATACACACAAAGTGCGAAAAAAACCATTTAACTTTATGGAACGGTTTGGTTTTACTAGAGAATATATTTTTACTAAAGCTAAAGAAAATTTAACAAAAAAAGTACACCCTAATTTCAAAGGTCCTTATGCTGCCCTTGAAGTTATTCATGATTCTTTTGGAAACAGTTTAAAAGAAGGAATTGAAAAAGAAGCCAGAGCCTTTGCAGCTTTAGCTATAACACCCGAGTCAAAAAATCTTATTGATCTGTTTTTTATTTCTGAAGAAATTAAAAAAGATTTTAAAGGTGAAAAATTTGATAACAGAATTGAAAGAACAGCTGTCGTTGGAAATGGTGTCATGGGAAAAGGTATTATTTGGTTATTTTCAAAATATGCCAATGATGTGCGAATCAAATTAAGAAAAATGGAACAAGTTGAATCAATTATAAGCTCAACAAGCAAACTGTATTCATTTTTTATTAAAACCAGAAAAATGACTAAAAAACAAGTTGAGTTTAAATTAAACCGCCTCAGTTACACCGATCAATTCAATGGTCTTGCTCTCACAGATTTTGCCATTGAAGCCATTATAGAAAACAGTGAACAAAAAATTACAACTTATAAAGAACTCGAAGCCAAGTTGGATTCAAATGCAATCATTGCAACGAATACCTCATCTATTTCTATTAATTCTTTAAGTCAAGGTTTAGAGCATAAAGACAGATTTTTAGGTATTCACTTTTTTAACCCTGTAAATAAAATGCCTTTGGTTGAAGTTATCCCTTCCCAATATACTTCAAAAGAAAGTATTGCAAAATCTTTTGAATTTTTAAGACGATGCGGAAAAATGCCGATACTTGTGGGTGATTGTGCTGGATTCTTAGTCAACAGAGTACTTATCCCCTATATCAATGAAGCAGGTTTTATTTTAGAAGATGGAAACACCATTGTATCTATTGATGATACCTTAAAAGAATTTGGTATGCCAATGGGTGCATTTACGCTTGCAGATGAAGTGGGTATTGATGTGGGACTTAAAGTTGCAGATATTTTATATGAATCGTATGGAGAGCGAATGAAAGTTTCATCAGTTCTAAGAATGGTTCATGATGATTTAAAACTCTTAGGTAAAAAAGCTGGAAAAGGTTTTTATATCCATAATAAAAATGGAGACACTGTTGTCAACCTTGATATTGCTAAAAAATTGACAAATAATACCAATATAGCGACAACCAAAGAGATTACAAACAGAGCAATTTTTATTATGATTAATGAAGCAAGCCGATGTTTAGAAGAAGGTATTATCAAAAAAGTAACTCATCTTGATTTTGCAATGATTGCAGGAACTGGGTTTCCTGCATTTAGAGGTGGACTTTTAAAATATGCTGATGATATTGGAATTGATTATATTGTGAATAAGCTAGAAACATATAAAGAATTGTTTGGTGAACGATTTACACCAAGTAATTTATTGTATAAATTACAACAGAATAAAAAAACTTTTTACACAGGAGAAGAGTTATGGAATCATTAATATTTATTATAGCCCTATTTATTATAGGCTATTTAGCAATGCCAGCTTTTGTCTGGTTTGTGTTTATAGGTACGTATAGTTTTGTATTCTTTGAAGTAGGACTTATTTACTGGGGTATATTTGCAATACTAGCAGTTGTTTTACTTTTCAAACCTCTAAGAATTTCTCTTATCAGTAAAAATATTGTGACTTTTATTAATAAAAACAACCTATTGCCAAGTATATCTAAAACCGAAGAAGAAGCTTTGGTTGCAGGTACAAAATGGGTAGAGGCTGATTTTTTTGAATCTAAGGTTGATTTTGAAAGAATTAAAAATGAAAAGATTACAGTTTTAAGTGAAGAAGAACAATCCTTTATAGATAATGAAGTTGAACACTTATGTAATATGACCACCGATTGGGAAATATTTCAAGAAAGAGATTTAAGTCCTGAGGTTTGGCAATACATAAAAGATAAAAAGTTTTTTGGAATGATTATTCCAAAAGAATATCAAGGTTTAGGCTTTAGTGCAACACTGCACAGTCATGTCATTGAAAAATTGGTTTCAAGATCTCAAGTATTAGCTATTACCATTATGGTACCCAATTCACTGGGACCTGCTGAACTAATTTTGAAACATGGAACCCAAGAACAAAAAGATCATTATCTTCCAAGATTGGCTTATGGAAAAGAAGTGCCATGTTTTGCTCTTACTGAGCCCTTTGCAGGAAGTGATGCAACATCGCTTCGATCAAGTGGTGTTGTCTTTAAAGATGAAGATGGCTCTTTAAAAATTAAATTAAATTTTGAAAAACGATATATTACATTAGGAAGTATTGCTACACTTATGGGTGTTGCTTTTCAATTAGAAGACCCTAATAAACTCTTAGGAGGCAATTCTCACTTAGGAATTACTTTTGCCCTGGTTAAATCATCCCTTAAAGGGGTTGATAACTCCAGACGTCATGATCCTTTAAATATTCCTTTTATCAATTCACCCTTATATGGGAAAGATGTTGTCATTGGAATTGAAGATATTATTGGTGCACAAGAAGGTATTGGACGAGGATGGAGTATGTTGGTTGAATCCTTATCAATAGGAAGAGGAATCTCACTTCCTAGTGTGAGTTTAGGAGGAAGTAAACTTGCACTTAAAGTAGTTAGCTCTTATACTCAAATAAGAGAGCAATTTGGTTTAAGCATTAATCGTTTTGAAGGCGTAGAAGAAAAAGTAGCTAAAATTGCTGCGTTTACGTATATGTTAAATGCCTCAAGAAACTTTACGCTTGATGCCATTGACAATGGTGTTAAACCAGCAGTTGTTAACTCAATTATGAAATATCATGCAACTGAAAAATTCAGAGAAGTTATCAATGACTCTATGGATGTATTAGGTGGTAGTGCAATTATTAGAGGTGAAAAAAACTTACTGGCACATGCTTATTTTGCTCTTCCTATTTCTATTACTGTGGAAGGGGCTAATATCCTAACACGAAATTTAATGCAATTTGGACAAGGGCTCATTAAATGTCATCCTTTCCTTTATGATGAAGTTGAAGCCTTAAAAGCAAACAATATAAAAGAATTTGACAAACTGTTCTTTTCTCATGTTGCATTGGTGAATAATTCGTTATTTAAATCAATTGCTTATTATTTTTCAAGAGCAAGTTTGGTTCAAGCACCAAGCCAATTTAGAAGATATCGACAAAAATTAATTTGGGTGAGTTCTGAGTTTACACTTTTGAGTAATACTTCATTGCTGTTCTTTGGAGCTGAACTTAAAAAAAGAGAAAATATAGGTGCTCGATTTGGAGATATTTTATCTTGGTGTTATTTGATTACCTCAACACTCCGGGAATTTGATAATAATCCTAAAGATGAACATAAAGTATTGGTTGATTGGGTTTGTAATTATGGATTTAACCAAATTCAAATTGCAAGAGAAGAAATCATATACAATATGCCATTTTTTAAAGTCATATTGCCTCTTATAAAACTTAACCCCATTGGAATAAAAACAAAAGATCGATTAAACCAGAAAATAGTTTCAATGTTAAGTAAAAAAGAGATTTTAGATGAGTTATGTGCTGGCGTTTTTGTTTCAAAAAATGAAGATGATGCTTTACATAAAATGGAACATGCTGTTGAATTGATACATGAGACAGCACCAGTGGTTGATAAAATCAAAAAAGCAGTCATGCAAAAAACAATAACAAAATCAACTTTTGAAAACATGATAAATGAAGCATCTGCAAAAGAGATTATTACTATAAAAGAATTTGAAGCACTTAATATTGCCTTGGATGCTAAAAAAGATGTTATTGAAGTAGACTCATTTACAAGTGAGGTCTATAAGGATCAAAAATGAAAACAAACTTTTTGATTAACTCTAGTGGTTATATATTAAAATTATTGCAAAAGATTCTTGATACCAATATTGAGATTCAAGGATTACAAAATATCCCAAAAGATAATCCAAGGATATTTGTTGCCAATCATTTTACAAGAATGGAAGCACTAGTAGTTCCCTATTGGTTATATCATAAAACAGACAAAAAGGTAGGAGTCATTGCTGATGATTCTATTTTTGTAAGTTTCTTTGGAAATATTTTAAAAAATATTGGTGCCTTATCAAAATCTCATCCCAATAGAGACAATATCATTATGGGTGATATTTTACAAGGTAAAAAAGATTGGCTGATATTTCCTGAAGGTATTATGGTTAAGGGTAAAAGAATTATCAAAGAAGATGATGAACACTACAGTGTAAAAATTGATGGAGTTCCCAAAAAAGTTTTTACAGGTGCAGCATATTTTGGCTTGAATTCGCAACTCTTACGAGAAGACTATCTTAATGATAAAATCAATGATAAAGAACGATTTATTAAAAAATACTTTTTAAATCATATTGATGATATCAGCAATAATGAAACAATGATGGTACCTATTAATATTAGTTATTCTCCTATTCGAACAGGGAATAATTTTCTAATGGATATTGCTAAAAAATTGATTGATAAACTAAACGATCGACTATTAGAAGAATTAGAAATAGAAGGGAATATTGTATTAAATTCAAAAATAATCATTCAAATATTAGAACCTGTTAGTTTAAAAGACATTACTCAAGATGTACATATTTTGAAAGATTGTGAGGGGTGTCATAAACATCATAAACATCATAATCACACAGAAATCATCAATAAGTACAGAAGAGTTTTAACCAATGATTTTATGAAAAAAATATATGAAAATACAACAATAAGATTTGATCATATATTTGCTTTAGTTTTATACTTTACCACTGCAGATATTGTAAATAAAGTCCATATTAAAAGGTTGATTTATTTAATTGCTAAAGAGATTGAAACAAGTACTCTGTTTTATGATAATGATATTGAAACCGATATCATTAAACTCATATCGTATGAAAGCTTTGCTCCTTTTGAAGACGTGCTGGGTGTTGCTATTAAAGATGGTATTGTAATAGAAGCCGAAGATAATTATATTATCAATAAAGCCAACCTTCTTGAGGGATATACGCATCATACAATCAGATTAAAAAATATTCTAAAAGTTGTATTGAATGAAGTTTTAATTATTGATGACATTGTAAATTTAGTTCAATCCTATTCTGCTCTGTCAAAAGCTGCTATTGATTTTATATTAACAAAAAAATTAATAGATGAAGAAAGAGAAGAATTTCAAAAGGACAGGGTACTACATATAAATGATGATGATTTAAAAAAAGAAGAAGTGGGTAAACCATACTTTTTAGATTCACCAAATTCTAAAACAGCAGTTATAGCAGTTCACGGTTTTTCTTCAGCTCCTGCTGAAGTTCATGAACTTGCGGTGTATTTGCAAAATAAAAATATCAATGTTTACGCACCCAGATTAAAAGGACATGGAACAACCCCATTTGACTTGCAAAATACAACTTGGAAACAATGGTATGATTCTTTAAGTAGAGCTGTCGCAATTGCAAGTATGAAATACGAAAAAATATATATTGCAGGGTTTTCAGCTGGTGGACTTTTAGCCTTACTAAGCAGCAATAAAAATTGTGCTCAATTAAAAGGAATTATATGTATTAATGCGGCATTAAAATTAAAAGATGCCAGAGTCAAAGCACTTGTTCCTGCAGTTAACTTATGGAACGAAATTGTCTCTTCAGTACATATTGAAGATTTGCAAAAGCAGTACGTGGGAAATGAAGCAGAACATCCGGAAATAAATTATGACAAACATTATGTAAAATCAATTTTTCAATTAAATGCTCTGATGAATACCACAAAAAAAGAATTACATAAGGTAAAACTTCCAACATTGATTATACAAGGTAAAAAGGATCCAGTTGTTGATCCTGCTAGTGCAAAAGAGATATATCTAAGTATTCAGTCAAAAGACAAAGCAATTGTCTATTTAGATTACGATAGCCATGTGATTATTAAAGCAGAAGGTAATCAAGAAATTTTTGATGAAATTATTAAGTTTATTTCGTATTAAATAATTTATTTTGTTACACTAATGCTACATTAATCAGTTATTATTAATAAAGGGAAGAATTTTGAAAAAGACACTGTTTATTATACTTATATTTTTTTGCTCGTCTACTGTATCTTTTGCCGATTTAGTCATAGCCTATGCTGCTAAAGATGGAAGTAAAGAACCTACTCCTATTCAAAAAGTTGACATTGACAAGATAAAAGAAATTTCCCAAAACAATAATATAAATACAGTTTTTAAATCAATACCATGGAAAAGAGCTCTGTTATTGGTCGAAAAAGGTAAAATTGATGGAGTGATTAATGCAAGTTATAAACCCAACAGAGAATTGTATGCAAACTATCCTAAACTTAATAATCTCATTGATGGTTCCAAACGGCTCAATGATGGACAATCATATTATATTTATAAACATAAGGACTCAAGTATAAAATGGGATGGAATTAAGTTCACTACTCCTGATGGAGAAGTTGCCGCCATGGAGAAATTTGCAGTTATTGATGATTTAAAAAAACATAATAATATTAAAATAAAGATTTTTGATGATAATCCAGAAATCATACGATGTCTTGCAAGCAAAAAAATTGCTGCGTATGCTGGCACAGCATTAAGAGTAGATGAACTGCTTGAAAAATATCCTATCTTTGCAAAAAATATAGTCAGAGAATCAATACCTATTAGAAAAAAAGATTACTTTCTTATATTCTCTAAAAAAACATATGAACAAAAAAGCAAAGATATGAAAAAAATATGGAATGGATTAAAAAAGTACAATAAGTTATAAATATCATTCTTAATATATAAATAAAGGATTTAAGTGAACAGGTTTTTATACAAGTTATTACTAATTTTTTTAACATCATTTATAACACTTTTTGCATCACAAAAAGACAGTGATGACATCGCACGTATGAGTGCTGCACCTTTATACAATATCAATAAAAATGCTTTACAATCAACAATAAAAGAATACATTAAAAACTACCCACAACTTAAAGCTTTAAAAATAGTAGAATCATTAACAGGAGAAACGTACATTTCTGTATATAAAAAAGATGGCAAAATCATTTATAATAAAAAACTTCCAGAATTGGTTAAAAAATTTAAATTTTATAAATCAATTGCTCGTTTTGAAAACGAAGAAGCTGGTACCATTTATGCTTATTTTAATGAGTCCAATGAAAAAGAATTAAATCAAAAAGAAATAGCTTGGATAAAAAGAAATCCACCTATAAAAATTGCAGTTATGCGTACTTGGAAACCGTTTGATATGACAACAAATGATAACAAACATTATGGTTTCCATAGTGATATTGCAACACTTATAAATAAAAAACTCTCAACAAATATTGTTCTAGTACCTTATAATTCATGGGGTGAAGCATATAAAGCAGCAATAGATGGTAAAGTAAATGCTATCAACTCTTTAAGCTGGACGAAACAAAGAGAAAAAGAACATTTTATTTACTCTCAGGCTTATCACTTTTCACCTTATCAAATTGTTGTTAAAAACAGTAACAATGAAATTACTTCAATTGATTCATTAAAAAATAAAATTGTTGCAGTAAGATCAAAGTCTATCATAGA
>Ga0209707_1000453_pt1 | contig 25021 bp, 21 predicted proteins | sample EN4Hudsemesocosm_FD_184630 | JGI IMG/M metagenome (GOLD analysis project Ga0209707, IMG submission 184630) | Methane-oxidizing microbial communities from mesocosms in the Hudson Canyon - EN4B Hudson Canyon (SPAdes) (version 2) | ecosystem: Environmental > Aquatic > Marine > Cold seeps | place... | reverse complement strand
TAAGCGTGTTTACTAAAGAGGTAAAAGAATGAAGCAGGATTTAACAGCCCCTGTCATCACTATTGACGGTCCAAGTGGTGCTGGTAAAGGTTCAATTACTCAGCTGGTCGCTAAAAAGTTGGGTTATGATTTATTGGATAGTGGTGCGCTCTATCGTTTAACTGCATTGGCAGCGATTAAAGCGGGTGTCGCTTTGGATGACGAGGATAAGGTCACAGAATTAGCCGCCTCTTTGGATGTTGCCTTTGTGCCAGGTGAATATGGCGAGCCAGTGAATGTGTTGCTTAATGGTGAAGATGTCACGGGTGAAATCCGAACTGAAGGCTGTGGTACTAATGCGTCAAAAGTAGCGCCTTTGTTAAAGGTCAGGGCGGCTCTTTTACAGCGGCAGAGAGATTTTCAGCAGTTGCCAGGGCTTGTGGCGGATGGCCGGGATATGGGGACGGTTGTTTTTCCTGAGGCCTCTGTAAAGGTTTACATGACCGCCAGTGCTGAGGAACGAGCAGAGCGTCGATATCGGCAGTTGAAAGAGAAGGGAGAAGATGTTAAAATCGCGACCCTTTTAAGTGAGATACAAGAGCGTGACGCCCGAGATATAGGGCGGAAAACAGCTCCGCTTAAGCCTGCTGACGATGCAGTAATGCTGGATACAACGGGTTTAAGTATAGATGAAGTGCTTAATAAGGTGCTTGATTTAATTAAATAAACTCCCTTTTAGGGGGATGTTTTTTTACCGCTCAAAGCTGTCATAGCCAGCAATTTGGCTTTGAGTAAATTTTAACTGACCGTATTGGCTGGTGATACGGAAATTAGCGTTATATCGCATAGGAATCATAATGAGCGAAAGCTTTGCGGATCTATTTGAAGAAAGTTTAAAAGAAATCGATATGAAACCAGGCTCTATTATTAAGGGCACTGTAGTAGATATCGATAGCGACTGGGTAACAGTCTTTGCGGGACTGAAATCTGAAGGTGTTATACCTGTTTCTCAATTCTTTAACGATGCTGGTGAGCTAGAGTTAAGTGTTGGAGACGAAGTAGACGTAGCCTTGGATGCAGTCGAAGATGGTTTCGGTGAAACTAAACTTTCTCGTGAAAAAGCTAAACGTGCTGAAGCTTGGACTGAGCTTGAGAAAGCGTTTGAAGCTGAAGAAGTTGTTACCGGTGTTATCAATGGTAAGGTTAAGGGCGGTTTTACTGTCGACGTACGAAGCATTCGTGCATTCCTACCTGGTTCATTGGTTGATGTTCGTCCAGTTCGTGACACCGCTCACCTGGAAGGAAAAGAGCTTGAATTTAAAGTAATCAAGCTTGATCAGAAGCGTAACAACGTTGTTGTTTCTCGTCGTTCTGTTCTTGAAGCTGAGAACAGCGCAGAGCGTGATCAGTTATTAGAAAATCTTGCAGAAGGTATGGCAATCAAAGGTATCGTTAAGAACCTTACTGATTACGGTGCTTTTGTTGATTTGGGCGGTGTTGACGGTCTGTTGCACATTACTGATATGGCTTGGAAGCGTATTAAGCACCCAAGTGAAATCGTTAACGTTGGTGACGAGATTGACGTTAAGGTTCTTAAATTTGATCGTGAGCGTAACCGTGTATCTCTTGGTCTTAAGCAATTGGGTGAAGATCCATGGGTTGCTATTAAGGCACGTTACCCAGAGAACACACGTGTAACTGCACGTGTAACTAACTTGACTGACTACGGTTGCTTCGCTGAGCTTGAAGAAGGTGTTGAAGGTCTTGTTCACGTTTCTGAGATGGATTGGACTAACAAGAACATCCACCCATCTAAAGTTGTTAACGTGGGTGACGAAATTGAAGTTATGGTTCTTGATATTGATGAAGAGCGTCGTCGTATCTCTCTAGGTATTAAGCAGTGTAACTCAAATCCATGGGAAGACTTCTCTGGTAACTTCAACAAGGGTGATAAGATTGCTGGTAAGATCAAGTCTATCACTGATTTCGGTATCTTCATCGGTCTTGATGGTGGTATTGATGGTCTTGTTCACTTGTCAGATATCTCTTGGAACGAAACTGGCGAAGATGCAGTTCGTAGCTACAAGAAGGGTGACGAGATTGAAACTGTTATCTTATCTGTAGATCCAGAGCGTGAGCGTATTTCTTTAGGTGTTAAGCAGTTAGATAGTGATCCGTTTGCTGAGTTTGTTCAGGATAACGATAAAGGCACAATCCTTAAGGGTACTGTTAAGTCAGTAGACGCTAAGGCTGCTATCGTTGCTTTGACTGATGAAGTTGAGGCTGTTCTTAAGGCTTCTGAAATCACTCGTGATAAAGTTGAAGATGCACGCAACGTTATCAATGAAGGTGATGAAATCGAAGCGAAGATCATCAACATTGATCGCAAGAATCGTGTAATTAACTTGTCTGTCAAGTCTAAGGACGTAGATGACGAGAAAGTTGCAATGAAGGAAGTTCGCGAGAAGCAGGTTGAGTCAGCTGGTCCTACGACCATTGGTGATTTGATCAAGGCTCAGATGCAGAATAAAGACTAAGTTCTTTAACTTCATCTAGTTAAAAAATAAAAAAACGGGCTAATTGCCCGTTTTTTTTGTATTTTTTTTCTGTTCGGCTACACTTAGGGACAATAAGAAAGAAAGGGATTGTCAATGACAAAGTCTGAATTAGTCGAAATTATTGCATCAAAGCAAACTCAATTATCTGTTAAGGATGTAGAGTTAGCCGTTAAAACTATTATTGATCTAATGTCTCAAACGCTATCTCAAGGTCAGCGTATTGAGATTCGGGGTTTTGGGAGTTTCTCTCTGCATTATCGTGCGCCTCGAGCGGGTCGAAACCCTAAAACGGGTGAATCTGTACAGTTAACCGCAAAACATGTACCTCACTTTAAGCCAGGTAAGGAGTTAAGGGATCAGGTTAATGACAGTTTAAAGGCAGGCTATTGATTGCTTGTTTGTAAGCTTGCTCTGGGCCTAATTAGTTGTTTGGCTGAATCTGAGAATGATTCAGGCTAAAGCTTTTCTTCTGTGATGTGTTAATATGAGAATTAAGTTTTGTCTGCTCGTTATATAACGAGCAGTGCTGTTCTCTGGTTGCATGTTATTTTTGATCACACCTTGTCTGATCATATTTTTGAACTACAGGAAAAGTTATGTCGTTGATACGGCGAGTTCTTATCGTTGCCTTTGCGCTGATCATTCTATTGGTGGGTGTTCTCTTCTCTTCTCATAATAATCAGATGGTAGTTATAGATTTTCTTGTTTATAAGACGCCTGAGTTCTATTTGTCATTTTGGATTATCGCTTCCTTTGCGTTGGGTGGTTTAATTGGTGTGCTATCCAGTAGTGCAGCGATTATTAGATTAAAGACAGGGCAAAAGCGCTCAAATAAAAAAATAAAACGTTCAGAGAGTGAGCTTGTTCGCTTAAAGGGTGAATCGGCTTAAAATTCTGATGGAAATTTTACTCCAGTGGTTGGTGCTCGCTATAGCAATTGGGCTTGGTTGGGTTTTGGGGCATGCTGCACGTAAGAAAAAAAATAGAGAGCTTGATTCTTCGCTTTCTTCTGGTTTGGCTGATCGCCTTAAAATTCTTTTTGAAACACATTCTGAAGAAATTATAGATTCATTTGTTCAATCTCTAGAGGTTAATGGTGAAACGGTGGGTATGCATCTTTCAATTGGTTCCCATTTTAGAAAAAATGGAGAGGTTGAGAAGGCGATACTTGTTCACCAAAATTTAATGTCCAGGCCCGAAATTCCCAAACCTTTCGCTGAGGAGGTGGTTTTTGAGTTGGCAAAAGACTACATGGCAGCAGGTTTGCTGGATAGGGCGGAGGCTTTATTTCTTCAGGTCAGAGAATCTAAATCATTTGGAAATAAAAGTTTAAAATGGTTGATTGATATTTATCAGCAGGAAAAAGAGTGGCTGAAAGCTTGTGAAGTGGCTTTGTCTATGCGGTCGTTAAAAAGGCGGGATGTATTGGTTGGTGCTAGTGTCCCTGTTATGCTTGCTCATTTCTCGTGTGAATTAGCTGAAGAGTGTATTGAGCAGAATGATTACTGGGAGGCCAGAAATAGGCTGAGAGAAGCGCTTTCTTTTGATAAAAGTTGTGTAAGGGCAAGCTTGCTGTTAGCTGATATGCATATGAAGAATGAGCATTATTCTGAGGCTGTCACGATTTTAAGAAAGGTTGAGGGGCAGGATGATCGTTTTTTATCAGAAGTCATTCCTCGCTTGGTCGATTGTTCTTTACAAATGAAGTCTGAAGATAAATTGCGACAGTATTTGCAAGGTGTATTGGCGAAAAAGAGTTTAACCAGTGTTATTTTGGGTATTTCTGAAAGTTATAATCGAGAGTGGGGTGTTAAGAGGGCGGAAAGCTTCTTGATAGATCAGCTTGTGAATAAACCAAGTTTACGTGGTCTAGATAGGTTGTTGGATTACCAGCGGGTCGAGGCTTCTTCAGGTTCTGATATTAGGTATTTACAGGTAATCAAACAGGTCACACAATCGCTATTAGATGGTAAGCCTGTGTATCAATGTGTTGCTTGTGGTTTTTCTGGTGGTAAATTACATTGGCAGTGTCCGAGTTGTAAGGGGTGGGGGCTGATTGCGCCTATTTCGGGTGTTGAGGGTGAATAGTTGCATTGTTATATAATGAATGTATTTAAAACAGTTTTTAATGGTGAATCTTAATGAGTGTAGATAGCTTGTCTCCGGTGATTGTTGCGTTGGATTATCATTCTGAAAAAGAGGCGTTGGATATGGCTGAGAAGCTGGATCCTGCTCAGTGCAGAGTGAAAGTGGGTAAAGAGTTATTTACTTTGTGCGGCCCTAGTGTTTTGGAAAAATTACACCAACAAGGTTTTCAGGTTTTTTTGGATCTTAAATTTCATGACATTCCTAATACTACTAGTAAGGCTGTTCAGGCTGCTGCCGATTTGGGTGTGTGGATGGTTAATGTTCATGCGTCAGGTGGGCGGAGAATGATGGAGGCTTGCCGGAATGGGCTTGAGAAATATACGGCCCCGCCAAAGCTGATTGCTGTGACTGTTCTTACGAGTATGGAAAGGGTGGATTTGATTGATCTTGGGTTAGATGTTGAACCTATGGAGCATGTAAAGCGCCTTGCAAAGCTTACTGAGGTTTCTGGGCTTGATGGTGTGGTTTGCTCGGCTCAAGAGGTAGTGGCGCTTCGTGAGATTTGTGGAAAAGATTTCAATCTTATTACTCCTGGAATTCGTCCAGCTAGTGCAGAAAAGGGTGATCAGAGGCGGGTGATGACACCGCTTGATGCAGTTAATTCGGGTTCAGATTATCTTGTCATTGGACGCCCTATTACTCAGGCTTCTGATCCTGCGCGAGCGCTTGAGGATATTCTTGTAACTTTGAAGTAGTGCTTAATTCTTAAATGCTTGTCGTGCTGCTTTCACAGTGCTATTAGAATCAATTATTTAAAGGTGTCACCTCTTCTGTGTGGGGAGGGGTGTTTAGATGTTTGTCTAGGCGTTTGTTTTATAGGTGTGTGTAGAGTCTTCATTGGTTTCGCTTAATCTAAAGCGATTGCTTGGAAGGTGGGGGTTTTCTAGGCAATAAAAAACCCTGAAATAAAATTATTTCAGGGTTTTTAGAATTTCTATAATTTTCTTTCTCTTAATGAAGAGAGTAGAAAATGGCTCCTCGAGCTGGGCTCGAACCAGCGACCCACGGATTAACAGTCCGTTGCTCTACCAACTGAGCTATCGAGGAACAATCAGTTGAGGCGCGTATACTAATAACCTTACATTGATACGTCAAGCCCTTATTTTAATTAATCCTAGATTCAATTATTAAGTACAACTAAGATTTTTTTTGTTGTGTGTAGTAAGAAAGTTGGGAGCCTAAGCTTGCTATCCTTAATAAGGAGTGTTCAGATATTAATATTGATTCGCGTTTAGAAGAGACTTTGCATGGCAAAAGATTTTAAAGTTTACTCAGATTTTAAGCCGTCAGGTGATCAGCCGGAGGCTATTAAGCAGTTAATAGAAGGCATAGAGGCTGGACTTTCACATCAGACTCTCTTGGGTGTAACCGGTTCAGGTAAAACATTTACTGTTGCTAATGTGGTGCAAGCGGTGAAGCGCCCGACGATTGTCATGGCACATAACAAGACTCTGGCTGCACAGTTGTATGGTGAGTTTAAGGAGTTTTTCCCTGACAATGCCGTCGAATATTTTGTTTCGTATTACGATTATTACCAGCCTGAAGCTTATGTTCCTGCTTCAGACACGTTTATTCAGAAAGATGCATCGGTTAATGAGCATATTGAACAAATGCGCTTGTCCGCCACTAAGGCTTTACTTGAGCGAGATGATGCCATTATCGTAGCAACGGTATCAGCTATTTATGGTCTGGGAGATCCTAAGTCTTACCTTAAGATGATGCTGCACCTTGATAGAGGGGAGCGGGTTGATCAAAGAACTATTGTAGGTCGTTTAGCTGATCTTCAATACACCCGAAATGATGTAGAGCTTCACCGAGCCACTTACCGTGTTCGGGGGGATGTTATTGATATCTACCCCGCTGAATCTGAAAAAGAAGCGGTAAGAATTGAGCTATTTGATGATGAGGTGGAGAACCTGGCTTTCTTTGATCCATTAACAGGGGAGGTTCTAAGGCGGGTTCCACGCATAACAGTCTATCCAAAATCTCACTATGTAACACCACGGCAAAAAGTACTGGATGCCGTTGATTGCATAAAAGAAGAGCTGGCAGAAAGGCTGCCTCAGCTAAAAGAGTGTGGCAAGCTGGTTGAGGCTCAGCGACTTGAAGAGCGTACTCGTTATGATATGGAAATGATGAATGAGCTTGGTTACTGTAATGGTATTGAGAACTATTCCAGGTATTTGTCGGGGCGAAAAAATGGCGAGGCGCCGCCAACATTGTTTGACTATCTACCGTCTAATGCACTTTTAGTTGTTGATGAGTCACACGTTACGGTCTCTCAAATAGGGGGTATGTATCGAGGTGATAGATCTCGTAAAGAAACCTTAGTTGAGTATGGATTTCGTTTACCTTCAGCGCTTGATAACCGCCCAATGCGGTTTGATGAGTGGGAGAGAATTTCACCTCAGACCATTTTTGTTTCAGCAACCCCAGGTGATTATGAAGGGGAGCACTCCGGTCGGGTTGTGGAGCAGCTTATTCGACCTACTGGTCTGCTTGACCCAGTTTTGGAGGTGCGACCGGCAACGACTCAGGTTGATGACTTATTATCAGAGATACATAAGCGAGTCGCAGTGGAAGAACGGGTTTTAGTTACGACGTTAACAAAACGCATGGCTGAAGATCTCACCGATTTTCTTATGGAGCATGGTGTTCGTGTACGATACCTGCATTCAGATATCGACACGGTAGAACGGGTAGAAATAATTCGTGATTTGAGGTTAGGTGAATTTGATGTACTAGTGGGCATTAACCTGCTTCGTGAAGGTTTAGATATGCCTGAAGTATCGTTGGTTGCTATCTTAGATGCAGATAAAGAAGGCTTCCTCCGTTCAGAGCGCGCATTGATTCAGTCAATAGGGCGCGCTGCAAGAAATGTAAACGGTAAAGCGATTCTTTACGCGGATAGAATAACTGGTTCAATGAAACGTGCGATCGATGAAACCGAGCGCCGTAGAGAAAAACAGCACGAGTACAATCAGAAACACGGAATTACCCCTACGGGTCTCAATAAAAAAGTCACGGATATTATGGAGGGCGCGGTTGTACCAGGTAGAACGATTGGCAAATCGCGTAAAGTAGCAGAGCCTCAAGGAGGTTACACGCTTGAACTCAAGTCTCGAACCCCTGGAGAGCTAGCAAAAGAAATTAAACGCATTGAAGATGAAATGTACGAGGCTGCCAGGGACCTGCAATTTGAAAAAGCCGCTCAGTTGAGGGATGATATTGCAATGCTTAAAGAGGCAACTCTAGGACATAAATGATTATATTGCAGTGAAGAGTTATAAGTAGCAAGTTATAAGTGGTGATCTTGCTACTTACCAGGTTATTCCTTTGAATACCATAGTTTAAGATCACCTAGCCAGCTAACTGATTTTGCTGCATCGCTTAGTTTTTGTTGCAGTTGGTCTGGGTGATTCCTGTTTGAATTAATAAAAAGCTCAACGGCTATTTTGTTATTAAGGTAATGAAGGTTGATGTCCCTGTCATTATCAATAGAGAATAAACCTTCCCATACCTCATTTAAGGCTTTGACCACATCAGCTCTTAATGGCAAAGAAGCAGACGTGGCGTGTTCACCGTTGTGGTCATCATCCTCTGCATCTATATGGAATGTAACATCTCTGATATGTTCGTACTTATCTTTGAGGCGCTGGGTGACGATGAGGCCTATTTGATGCCCTTCAGATACACTGATTGAGGAGCGAACCTGCAAGTGAACATCAAGTATAACATCTGGCCCCATATGGCGGCTTCTAAAGTCATGAACGTTTTGGATGCCTGGGGTTTCTTTAATAAACTCCCTTAATTCACGAGTTTCTTCTGCTGATAGTGCCGTATCAACTAATTCTTTAATGCTGTCCCATGATAGATCCCAGCCTACTTTTGCAATCATGACAGCAACAATGACCGCTGCGGCTGCGTCAAGCCAGGTTACACCACTCATAGCGCCAGCAATGCCAATAAATACAACAATGGATGATAATGCATCTGTTCGGCTGTGCCATGCATTAGCGATGATCAGATCTGACTTTATCTGTTTGCCCACGTGCATGGTGTATCTGAATATTAATTCTTTAGCAATGATTGATATGGCAGCAATAACAAGTGCCGGCCACGAGGGGAGCTCAATGGTAACTTGCTCGATAAGTCGTGTAACACTATCCCATGCCATAGCACCCGCTACAGCAATCAGCAAACAACCAAGAAATATGGTTCCCAGGGTTTCAAAACGTTCGTGGCCGTATGGGTGGTCCTCATCAGGCGCAAGTCTTGAGTATTTTGTAATAGCGATAACGAGAACATCGGTTAAAGCATCAGAAAATGAATGAAGGCCATCAGCAACCAGTGCATAAGAATGTGAAACAACGCCAAAGAAAATTTTCAGTGAACCCAGAATGATGTCAATAACCATTCCTATTAACGTGACATGCTGAGCTTTCTTTTGAAACTGAAGTGAGTCTTTGGTGGCGGAGGAGGGGGACTTATGTGCTATATCGTGATTGTGCATGGTGGATTATTGGCTTCAAGGTATGAGTAATAGTTGTGTGTGTAACATAGATTGAACAATGAGCTGATTGTAGCACTGCTTTATTTGATTTAGCTATGACAAAAAAATGGCTGTTTTATGGTGCTGGTAACAAATAGGCCTTGAAACTTATTGAATAATAAAGAAATATGGTTAATATATTGTGTAGTCTTATGCGGCTTGATTAATACAATCTACAATAAATATAAAAATCTGAGGACTTGTTGATGCCGTCCGAGGCAGAAAAAAGAAAACACCCAAGAATGAAAGTGACCTTTGATGTTGAGGTGTACCACCCTTCTGTTGGCTTAAATAACTTCCAGACTCGCGACATGTCGCATAATGGTATGTTTATTGTTGATAATGTAGCTGACTTGCTGCTTCCTGCATTGGGAGAAATAGTCAGAGTCCTTATAAAGGGACTTTCGCTCGATGAACCGATGACCGTTGACATGAGGGTTGTAAGAAACACTGTTGATGGGAAAGGTCTTGTTTTTGTCTGACAGAAGAGCCTCAAGCTCTAATTAATTTTTAGTCGTTTCTTTAAAGTCTCATTCTCACTGTGCTTCAGCGGAAATTACGTTATTTTACCTTGTTTATTCATCTTTTTAGTGTATGAGTGCCATAATTTTGGCGTTATTATGCACAGAGCCTCTGTCTTGTGTAAAAACAGAAAAAAAACTGACAAAATGTTCAACATTATGATTGATATATGTAACTCATTGAAAAATAAGGTAAACTAAGTTGATCAAAAAGTGATCAGTTTAATGCTAAGGGAGTATATTAAAGGGCTTTGAGCTGTTTTTAAATGGTTTTCAACAAAGTTATCCACAGAAACAGTGGATAAATAATAAAACTTTCAATTATTTGTAATTTAACTGTCTTTTTTACCCTGAAATTAGTTATAAATTCTAATATAATTCCCGCGCCCTTAGTTAATGTATAAGAGAATTAAAGTCATGGCCTACAAACTGATTCGCAATCTACTTTTTAAACTTCCACCAGAAGTTGCTCATGAAGCATCTTTGGATATGATCAGTGCTTCTGAAAGACTTGGGTTGTTGAAACCCTTTATTAAAATGCCGGTTTCTGACCCTGTAGAGGTAATGGGGGTTAAGTTTGCAAACCCTGTAGGTCTGGCTGCTGGCTTGGATAAAAATGGAGACCATATAGATGGCCTGGCAGCTTTGGGTTTTGGCTCTATAGAAATTGGCACGGTTACCCCAAGACCTCAGCCAGGTAATCCTAAGCCCCGCATGTTTAGAATTATAGAGCGAGAGGCAATTATTAATCGAATGGGGTTTAATAACCTTGGGGTCGATAATTTAGTCGAGAATGTAAAGAAGGCTCGTTTTAACGGTGTGTTAGGAATTAATGTGGGTAAAAACTTTGATACGCCAGTTGAAGAGGCGACAAATGATTATCTTATTGGTATCCGAAAAGTCTATCCTTTAGCGAGTTATATTACTGTTAATGTATCGTCACCTAATACTCCCGGCTTAAGAACGCTTCAATTTGGTGATTCTTTAAAGCAACTATTAGAAGCGGTTAAAGAAGAGCAGATGAAGCTTGTGGAAGAACACGGTAAGTTTGTGCCTATTGCTATTAAGATCGCACCTGATATGACTCAGGATGAAATTCGTTTAGTGGCAGATGCATTTAAACAGTTTGAGGTTGATGGGGTGATTGCAACCAATACAACGGTTAGTCGTGAGGGCGTGGAGGGTTACCCTTATGCGAATGAGATGGGTGGTTTGAGTGGTGCTCCGTTAACTCATATGTCTACCGATGTAATTAAGGCGCTTTATTTAGAGCTGGGTGATGAGATTCCTATTATTGGTGTAGGAGGCATTATTGATGGTTCATCGGCTATAGATAAAATTGAGGCGGGTGCAAAGTTGGTGCAGGTATATTCGGGGTTTATATATCATGGGCCTGCATTAATTAGAGAGGCAGTAGAGGCTATTGCTTCTGTAAGGCGCTAGTATTTAGGGAAAAAATTAATCACTTAAGGTGAGTGACCAGGCTCATTAATGAGCCTGGTATGTATGATATGACATATAGTTTAAGGTGTAAGTTTAAGTAGTAATGCCAGGTATTTTATGAATGCCGGAGACGCCGGACATACCTTCCCAATTGTCAACTCGGCCATCTCGCCAGCCAGTGAGCCATTGCTGTTTTGTTGTAGGGGTTTCTGTAGGGCATTGAGATTTTGATTTACCGTCTTGGCCTGCTTGATAGCCACGCTTATATGCACGTTCGCAAACATCACGTTTTTGTCTTTTCATTATTATATGACCTCGAAATTTATATATGATGGTAACCGTTGAACCTAAGTGCGGGAGCACTCAATAAACGTCTAACCTCCTTAAAACCTTTAGAGACACTAAATATTAACGATCTTCTTGTTTTGCTTTGTGATCCTCTCTACTTGATAAGGAGCACAGTTTCAGTAAAGCAGAAATAAAAACGACTTGTATACGAATTAATGGATCTATCTAAATTTTTTTTATATCTTTATGGAATATGCATTAATAACATACTGTTTTAACAGTGATTAACTGCTACTTTTAACAGACCAATTTTACTTTAAAAAGTGTTAAAATTTTGTAACCTGATTTGTAACTTTGCTTATCAACCCTTATATTCTTTTTATTAAAAACAGAGTCTCACTTGTAACTTATTATGACCAATAAACTGCTACCCATTTTTGCTACTTGCCCTAAAGGGCTTGAATATGTGCTTGAAGCTGAGCTTAAAGAGTTACTTGATACAGAGGCTAAGGTAAAGCCCGCTGGAATTTCATTTGAGGCGACATTGCCTGATGTTTATCGTTTTATTCTTTGGTCCAGAACCCCAAACAGAGTGTTATTAAGTCTCAAAGAGGGGCGTGTTGAGACAGCTGAACAGCTTTATGATTTGGTTTACGGTGTTGACTGGGCTGAGCACATGTCGGTTGATACTACCTTGGTTGTTGATTTCTCGGGGCAGTCCAGAAGTATAAATAACACGACATTTGGTGCGGTAAAAGTAAAAGACGCCATTGTTGACCAATTTAGAGATAGAACGGGTGAGCGCCCAGATGTTACGCGTGAGTCTCCTGATATTCGTATTAATGTGAAATTGGGAAAAGGGAAGGCGGTTGTTGCGATTGATTTGTCTGGAGATAGTTTGCATCGCAGAGGTTACAGGACTGAAGCGGGTAAAGCACCTATAAAAGAAAATTTGGCTGCGGCTTTACTGCTGCGTTGTAACTGGTCTGGTCTAGGTGAATCAGGTGCATCGCTGGTTGATCCCATGTGTGGTTCTGGCACGCTTTTGGTTGAGGGGGCTATGATTCTTTGCGATAAAGCACCTGCTTTAGATCGTGCCCGATTTGGCTTTTTAAAGTGGAAGCAGCATGATGACGCTTTATGGAAAGATCTGATTGATGATGCTATTGAACGATTTGAGCAGGGTTTAGAGCAATGTATTCAGCAACAAAGTGAAGGTAAAAATCGTTTTCTAGGGTTTGATGAAGATGAAAAAGTTATCTCAACGGCCATAAATAATATTAAAAGGGCAGGGCTTGAGCGTGTTATTTGTGTAGAGAGGCAAGCCTTGGCTGAATTGAAGGCTATAGATTGTTCCCCCGGCTTACTTTTGACCAACCCTCCTTATGGTGAGCGCTTGGGTGAGGTGGAGTCATTAAAGGGCTTGTATCGTTGTTTGGGCGATAAGTTAAAGTCGGAATTTGAAGGGTGGAAGGCGGCGATATTTACTGGGAATGTCGATCTGGGACGACGCATCGGCTTGAGAAGCTATAAACAATATAAATTGTTTAATGGTAGCTTGCCTAGTCAATTAATCTTGATTGATGTTGTACCTGAAAATTATGTTCAAACGGATGATAGTAAAGAATCACAAGTTTTATTGAGCCGAAGACGTTTACGGGTGGTTAATTCTGAGCGAGCAACGATGTTCGCGAACCGATTGAAGAAAAATTTTAAAAACCTGGGGAAGTGGTCAAAAAAGAACGATATTGAATGTTATCGTGTTTACGACGCTGATATGCCTGAGTTTTCTTTGGCCGTCGATATCTATGGTGACTGGGTTCATGTTCAGGAGTATGCGGCTCCAGCATCAATAGATGAGAAGTCTGCTCGGGAGCGGTTGGATGAAGCTTTAAGTGTGTTGCCTGAAGTGCTGTCTGTTTCACCTGATCATGTAGTTGTGAAGCAGCGAAGAAGGCAGAAGGGTGTCTCTCAGTATGAAAAGCATGACCAGAAAGCCCAGCGTATAGTTGTTGAAGAGTCTGGTTGTAAGCTCTATGTTAATCTCATTGATTACATTGATACGGGGTTGTTTCTTGATCACCGCCTCGTGAGGGGCTCCATTCAACATCAGGCTTCAGGTAAGCGCTTTCTTAATTTGTTCTGCTATACGGCTGCAGCGACTATTCACGCAGTGCGTGGTGGCGCTGTTGAAACTGTAAGTGTCGATATGTCGAATACTTATCTTGACTGGGGTAAAGAAAATTTAAAGTTAAATGGTTTTAGTCAGTCGGGTCATCAGTTTATTCAGGCAGATTGTATGCGCTGGCTTGATACTGCTAAAGAGAAATTTGATTTAATATTTCTTGATCCACCTACCTTTTCAAACTCAAAGAGAATGGAAGGGGTATTGGATATTCAGAGGGATCATGTAGCGCTGATTGAAAAGTCGATGAATTTGCTAAAAAAAGGTGGTTTGTTGATATTTTCAAATAATCTCAGGCGTTTTAAGTTGGATGAAGACGCGTTATCGTCTTTTGATATTAAGGATGTTTCACGCTCTACAATAGATAAGGATTTTGAGCGGAATACTAAGATACATCAGTGTTGGCATATTAAATACAAAACACTGAGTTTAAAGTAGGTAAGATAACAGTTTTAACATCGGAGAGATAACTGTGATTGATAGGGCTGTCGGAGCCCTATCAATAGATAGGCTGCGCTTTAGAATTCGTATTTTATACCTAAACCATAATGCAGAAGGTCAACGTCAGATTGGCTTCCTCTATGTAATCTACCTGCTTCAACGGTTGCATACCAATCTTTTGTTATTTCAAAATCAAGTCCTGCAAGCCAGCTCATGCTGAATTTTGAGCTTAGGAATTCGTCAGCAATCTCTTCATTTGTAGAGCCTTCTTCGGCGCTAATATTCCCGTCAACATATGATGCGCCTAACTGAAAATAGACAGAAGACCACTCTGCAAGAGGGTAGTGCATCCCCATGTACCAGCTAAAAAAATAGTCAACAGCAAAGTCTGCATTAGAACCAACAATGATATTGTTGCCATCGCTATCCTTAACAAGGTCACCATTTTCGTCTCTTAAAAGTTTAGAGCCTGAGACCTCGTCTTCGGTCATGCCAACGCCTAAGCGTGTTTCAACTTTTACATAGTCAGTTATATAGGTACCCATGGTGAATGTAGATAACTTGTTACTAGCTGATTCATTACCTTTCATTCCATGAAAATCAAGATAAATTACATTATATGATATGTAATCCAACCCTTCTTTTTTAGGGCTGTCTTCCGCTCCTTCTGCTGAAGAGTAAAGTGACATTAGTGACAATGTGCTAAGGAGAAGTGCTCTAGAGAAAAACTTCATTATCTGTTGAGATCCCATATGATTGAATTGCATCCATTACTTATGCTTTAGAGCGGCAAGGCGTAGAGTCTTGTCGATCTGTGACATTGTATTTATGTAGTTGGAGATTCTGCCGCAAATACGGCTATGAATTCGCTGAATAGTGTCACAATTTGTTGAATTACAGTATCAAAAATTAAATAAAAATTGTTCTTTTGTGCTAATTTACTTCATCTTGTGAAATGGGTCGCTCAAAATTTAATCAAGCTTTGGCAGAATAGGATAAGGTATTTAAATGCAGAGCTTAAAATATAGAATTTGCGAATCACGGAACTGTAGTGCGTTAAAAGGATTTAGTTATGGATGAATGGAATGATGGTTTTCAAGATAATAAGCTAGTTTTAGAAAAACTGGGGGCGGTACTTTTTGAGGGACAATCGCTTGAGGCAACATTAGTTAATTTGTTTTCGGGGTCTGTTAATTGTTACGAAACGAATTGGCAAGAGGAATTACAGGATTTATTTTCTGAACGAAATTCAAATCAAATTTTAAAAAAATTGGAGTCACTACTACTCCAGTTAGATTTACCTGTAAACCTAATACCTGACCTTCATAGAGCTTTGGTTGATCGAAACTGGCTTTTGCATAATTTTTATTTTGAGTTTGGACAGTCAGTTTTTGATGAGTCGGGTTCTGAAGATGTTATCGCCTTACTGGATAAAAAAAATAAATCCATCGCGCAGCTTGTTATGGATTTAAATGAAATTCTGATAGATAGGCAGCTTGAAAGTAGTCTTACAAATAATACGCTTAACCATAGGGTAGGTCGCTCAATAGATACTTACCTTGGACGGAGGGAAATGTTTTAGTTTCGTAGTGGGCTTTGTAAATCTACAGTGGGCTTGTTTATTTAAAGCAGGCCGCTTTCTCTAGCTAAAATAAGTAATGATAAAACATTGTGCTCAGCTTGATCTGTGTCCAAACTGTTATCCTGAATAACTTGGTTCCTGTTATCCATTATTTCCTCAAAATTTCTATTTGTAAATAATTCACTGATCGAGGCTATCTCAAAAGAAGGTTCTTCACCAAAGGTTTCATAGAATTTTTCAAGAAGTTCACTGTCATAGCCTATGCCGTCAACAAAAACGGCTTTACCGTCAAGGTCGTCGTTCATTTCTCTAATAATATCAATCCCTGAAACGCCGTGGTCATAGAGGTGTTGTAGTGTTTCTTCTGGTAGCGTTGAGTCTTGAGGGTTCCAATCGTCATCAGGCATTACAAGAATATTTTTTATCTGGCCCTCAGGTGTTGACCAGGCGATACATATTGGAAAGCTGTCTTCATCGTAACTACTGCTTTCAATATCAAGGAACTGAGGTTGGCGATTTGAGGGGGTGTCTTCGTTCTTTGAGTGTATGTCTTCGTTCATGGTGACTCTTTATTTGTATGGCAGAGGGATATAATGAATGGGATTATACGTTGAGATAGATTAAAGTCGACAGATTGATTACTAATTAAGAATTCAAGGGTTGAGAAAATAATGCAGTTAGCAGAATTTAACCAAGGTTTAATGTCTTTTATTCAGCGCTCTCCAACGCCATTTCATGCCGTATTGGCTATGGTTTCCGAGTTAGATAAAGCGGGGTTTAAGGCGCTGAATGAAAATGATGCATGGGATCTTCAGCCAGGTACCTCATATTATGTTACTCGCAACGGTTCATCTTTAATTGCATTTACGGCAAGTGAATCAGGCGCTGAAATGTCGGGCATTCGCATGGTTGGAGGTCATACTGACAGCCCTTGCTTAAAGGTGAAGCCTAGTCCTGAAATAAAGCAAAAAGGCTTTTTTCAGTTGGGTGTTGAGGTTTATGGTGGCGCGCTTCTAAACCCATGGTTTGATCGGGATCTTTCTATTGCGGGACGGGTTACATTTATAAATAGTGATGGTGCACTGACTAGTGCGTTGATCGACTTTGAGAGGCCTATTGCACTTATTCCAAGTTTGGCTATTCACCTTGATCGGGAGGCTAATAAAAATCGAAGTGTTAATGCACAAAAAGATTTGCCTGTGATACTGACTCAGCTGGGAGAAAACGAAGATATTTCTTTTAGAGAAATCCTGAAATCGCAATTACATGCTCAGTATTCGTGTTCTGATATGAATGTTGAAGTGAAGAAAGTGATGGATTATGAGTTGTCATTATATGATGTTCAGGCTCCTTCTTATGTGGGGCTTAATAATGAGTTTATTACCTCTGCCCGAATGGATAACTTGCTGAGTTGTTATATTGGCTTGACTAGCCTTCTTGAGTCGCAGAATGGTGATGGTGTAAATCAGGGTTGTATGCTGGTGTGTAGCGATCATGAAGAGGTTGGTAGTCAGTCTGCGGAAGGCGCTCAGGGGCCATTTTTAATGAATGTGCTTGAACGCTTATTTCCTGATGGACAGGAGAGAGCTCGTGTAATTAATGCTTCAATGATGATCTCCGCAGATAATGCTCACGGAGTGCATCCTAACTTTTCTGATAAACACGATAATAATCATGGCCCGTTAATTAATGAGGGACCCGTTATTAAAATCAATGCCAACCAGCGCTATGCTACCAATAGTGAGACCAGCTCTATTTATCAGCATATTAGTGAGGGGCTTGACCTTCCTTATCAAAGTTTTGTTGTAAGAAGTGATATGGCTTGTGGAAGTACTATTGGGCCGATTACTGCAGGTAATATTGGCGTACGAACTTTAGATATTGGTGTGCCTCAGTTTGCAATGCACTCGATTAGAGAAATGATCGGCAGTAAAGATGCGTATACGCTTTATAAAGTACTTTCTCAGTATTATAAGGAAGAATCTTTGAGGGTTGTGCGAGTTTAGCTTCTTGTTTAGGTAGTGGTAAGAGGGGGATGGTCGGGGTAGAGAGATTCGAACTCCCGACATCCTGCTCCCAAAGCAGGCGCGCTACCAGACTGCGCTATACCCCGATATTTTACTTTTTTTGATGTACTTTACTTGATTTTAAATAGAGTGAAATAGTTTTATACAGGCTGATATTACAGGGCTATTGTTTTATTTCAATATCGTAATATCAGAAAAGAAATGGCTCCTCGAGCTGGGCTCGAACCAGCGACCCACGGATTAACAGTCCGTTGCTCTACCAACTGAGCTATCGAGGAACAATCAGTTGAGGCGCGAATAATATAGAGAAGCTTAATTTCCGTCAACTGATTTTATTAATTAACATCGTTATTAATTCAAAAAATGTTTAGAGAGTGACTTTTTATGGACTATAAGGCGCCATACTTCTTTAGAAATGGCCATTTACAGAGCATATATCCATCATTATTCCGTAAGTTAAATGATCACTTTATGGAGCGTGAAAGAATAGATATAGATGATGGGGATTTTCTCGATCTTGATTGGTGTCGCGTTGGTTCAAGGCGCTTGGTTATTATTTCCCATGGATTGGAAGGGCATAGCCGACGTCCTTATGTATTAGGTATGGCAAAAGCGGTGGTAGATAATGGCTGGGATGCTTTAGCGTGGAATTTTCGTTCATGTGGCGGATCAATGAATCGGAATTTACGCTTTTATCATAGTGGCGCAACGGAAGACCTTCATCGCGTTATTGATTATGCGGCCGAAAGCGGGAATTATGATGAAGTGGCTTTGGTCGGTTTTAGTATGGGGGGAAATTTATCGCTTGTTTATTTAGGGAAAGAAAGCCCGAAGCCTAACCCCATAGTAAAAAAGTCGGTGGTTTATTCAGTCCCTTGTGATTTGAGTGCGAGCGCTGAGCAACTAACGAAACCTCAAAATACGATTTATATGAAACGTTTTTTGAAAGACTTGAAAATGAAGATGCAAGAAAAGAAAAAAAGCTTTCCCCATGAGGTTGATCTTACTGGATATGATGAAATAAAAAACTTTAGACAATTTGATGACCGTTATACCGCGCCTATTCATGGCTTTAAAGATGCAGATCATTACTGGGCTCAGTGCAGTAGTCGCCGCTACATCCGAAACATCAAAGTACCCACACTCATTGTGAATGCCAAAGATGACCCTTTTTTATCAGAGGCTTGTTATCCTCATGATGAAGTTGATGCGAATAAGAACGTTAAGCTCGAAACCCCTGCAACAGGGGGGCATGTTGGTTTTGTTAGTTTTAATAAAAGTAATCTGTATTGGTCAGAGCAACGAGCCCTTGCCTTTTTGGATGGTTAAAGCAGTGGCTCCAGTGTATTCCAAACTGCATCCAATAAAATGACTTGAGCTAGTTCTGTAGGGTGAATACCGTCTTTTTGCATTAGCTCTGGGTTGGTTGCTACATCATTCATTAGAAACGGAACTAAAGTAACATCGCTTTCCTGAGCGATATCTTGATAGATTTTCTGGAATCCTGATGTGTAACGTTTACCGTAATTTGGTGGGATTCTCATGGCAAGAAGAATGGGGGTGATATTTTTTTCTTTTGATTGCTTAATGAGTGCTTCAAGGTTTGTTTTAATGCTATTGAGCGGGTAACCACGTAAGCCGTCATTGCCTCCTAATTCAATTAATATAAAGGACGCTTGGTGACGTTCTAACAGGGACGGTAGTCGTTTAAGGCCTTCATTAGTGGTATCTCCACTTATGCTTGCGTTGATGACCTTGTATTGTTTATGGTTTGTCTTTAATCGAGATTGTAACAAAGAAACCCAGCCTTGCTCAGTCGGTACTCCATAAGCTGCACTGATGCTATCGCCTAAAATGATAATGTTTTTTTGTGCATATGAGCTCGTTGCACATAACAATAAGAACCATAATAGTAATGCACGCATAGTTTTGTTGCCTGTCTTGAATAAAATACTAAAAAGAGAACGTATTGTGACTGAGCCGTTTGTTATCAAAGCGCAAAATTTATCAAAGCGAGTATCTTTAGCTGCTCGCGCCACTGCCCGTACCACTGAAAAACGTAGCCTTCAAATTCTGAGCGGTATTGATCTAGAAATCAAGAAGGGGGACTCTCTGGCCATCGTGGGACGTTCCGGTTCAGGAAAAACAACCTTACTTGGGCTTTTGGCAGGGCTGGATTTACCTTCAGATGGTGCTGTGTATATTCTTGATAGAAACCTCTCTTCAATGAATGAAGATCAACGTGCAGAATTGCGGGCTCAATACATAGGCTTTATTTTTCAGTCTTTTCAGTTATTGCCTTCTTTAAGTGCTTTAGAGAATGTAATGTTACCCCTTGAGCTACGCGGAGATAAACGTGCTCAATGTGAGGCCGGAGAATTCTTGGCCCGAGTCGGTTTAGCAGAAAGATTGGATCATTACCCTCATCAGTTATCGGGTGGAGAGCAACAGCGTGTAGCTATTGCCCGTGCATTTGCATGTAGGCCCTCTATTTTATTTGCTGACGAACCGACAGGTAATCTAGATCGCGAAACAGGGCAACAGGTTATCGAACTCTTATTTGAACTTAACCAAGCCGAGCATACCACCTTGGTGATGGTGACTCACGATGACTCTTTAGCGAAAAAGTGTAAACATGTTTTGCGTATTGATGGTGGGCGCTCGGTTTGATGAATGGAAGACTAATAAAAACCAGTGCCAAACTACTAAGGAAAGAATTTCGTCAGCGCGAATTGAAAATTCTATTCTTCGCCGCACTTGTCTCGGTTGCAACGGTATCACTTGTATCGTTATTAGGTGACCATTTACAGCGTTTAATTGTTCATTCCTCAAGTCAGTTTTTAGCAGCAGACAGGCAGTTGCATAGTCCAAGATCGATACCTGGTGGCTGGCTTGAAACGGCAGAGTCGATGGGTATAGAAACGGCTCAGACTTTAAGTTTTGCTTCTATGCTATTTGCTGGTGAGCAAATGCAGTTGGTGAGTGTGAAGGCGGTATCTGACCGTTATCCATTAAAAGGTTCTCTGGAAACAGCTCTAAAGCCTTTTGCACCCTCTGTGGCTACTTATGAAGTTCCGGCTCCAGGGACTATTTGGCTTAACCCTCGACTTTTTCCTCTGTTATCGGTTGATATTGGTTTTGTTGTTGCTGTGGGGGATAAGGACTTTACCGTTTCCAGGGTATTAAATCGTGAGCCTGATGTTGGTTTTGGTTTATCTGCCTTAGCGCCAAGGGTAATGATCAATATTGCTGATTTGAATGCAACGGGCGTGGTGCAGCCTGGAAGTCGCCTAAGCTGGAATTATCTGTTCTCCGGTGGTGAGGGCGCTCTAAAAGCGCTGGAATTATGGCTTAAGCCACGGTTAAGTCGAAGCCATAAGTGGGTGGGAGTAAAGGAAGGTCGGCCGGCCATCGCAAGCTCTATTGATAAAGCTGAAACCTATTTATTGCTTGGGGGAAGTTTGGCTGTGCTTTTAGCTTGCGTTGCGATTGCTATGTCGTCTAGGCAATTTGCTGAAAAACAGGCCGAAACGGTTGCCTTACTTAAAACCTTAGGTTTAAAAGGTTCACAGCTTGTCGCTATTTTTGCACTTCAGGTTATTCTTTTAGGGCTTGCTGCTGGTGGTTTGGGAACGCTGCTTGGTATTGGTGGGTTTATGATGGGTGTCAGTAGTCTTGATGTACTTTTTCCTGAGTTAAATAATTCACTTCAATGGCATGATATTGAACTTGCTTCATTGTTTGTGGGTTGGTTAACCGTAGCCATTGTTATGATTACTTTTGCATTACCCCCTGTTGTTAAGTTGAAAGCAGTCCCTCCAATGCGGGTTCTTAGAAAAGAGTTCTCTGCTGGTGCTTATAGCCTTGCTTATAATGGCTTGATATGGGGCTGCGGCGCTACGGGTGTATTCTCTTTGCTTTACCTGTATAGCAGTGATTGGACGTTGGTGTTTATTTTATTGCTAGCGTTCCTTCTGCTTTCTTTATTGCTTCTATTGATTTCCTGGTTTGTTATGAAGGGTGTTGTTAAAGGGGGAAGTATTGTTGGGGTTAGAGCTGGCTCATTTGCTCAGCTGGGTATCGCCTCTATTATACGACGTCGTTGGCAGAGTGTTTTCCAGGTGCTATTTTTTTCTTTAGCTCTGATGTTGCTGGCTATTATTTACTTAACAAGAACATCGCTGTTGGGTGATTGGCAATCGCAATTACCTGCTGATGCACCTAACCACTTCCTTATTAATATCAATGAAGCTCAAGTCAGCGAGGTGAATACGTATTTTGATCGTGAGAATGTGGAGACCAGCGGTTTGTATCCCATGGTCAGAGGCCGACTTACCCATATTAATTCAATGCCTGTTAAGGTCGCGGTTAGCAAAGATAAAAATGTAAACGCACTTAATAGAGAGTTAAATTTAACTTGGGCTGGTGAGTTACCATCTGATAACGTCATTGAACAAGGGGCTTGGTGGTACGCGCCAACAGAGCAGGAAGTAAATAGGGTTTCAGTAGAGTCTACACTGGCAGAGAAATTAAATGTGAGCTTAGGTGATCACTTAACTTTTACCATTGGGGATCAAAAAATTGATGTAGAAATTCAAAGTATTCGTACTGTTGAGTGGGATAGCATGCGCCCAAATTTTTATATGATATTTCCTGAAGGCGCATTAGCGAATTTTTCATCGAGCTATATTACCAGTGTGTATCTGAACCCTAATCAAAAGGTATTGCTGAATGAGTTTTCTCGTAGTTTCCCTACTATAACTATTCTTGAAATTGACCAGTTAATAGAACAAATTCAAACCATTATTTATCAAGTATCCAGCGTTATTGAGCTGATTATGTACTTGATATTAGCTGCGGCAGTGTTAGTTGTTATTGCCTTAATCAATATATCCATGGGTGAGCGTTACCGTGAGGGAGCTTTACTTCGAACTTTGGGGGCAAAGTCAAAGCTGATAGTGTGGAGTCAGTTTGTAGAGTTTGGCGTGATTGGTTTTGTGTCTGGCGTTGTGGCTGTTATTGGTGCGGAGCTTGTTGTTTGGGCGGTTCAGGTCAAGCTATTTAACGCCACATTTAATTGGCACTTTCAAATTTGGTTATGGCTTCCTGTTGTAAGTGGGCTATTAATCGGTAGTACTGGTTTTTATCTGGTTAGGAAGGTGACGACAACCCCACCGTTAAGTATTTTAAGGCAAAATGAATAACCTATGAATTGTAATCATTTATGCTAAAGCCTATGATTCAATTAATAATAATTTCATTAAGGGACGCGGTATGAGCAAAATGACAGTCAGACGTTTATGGATATGTACTTCTACGGTTATTTTAATAATTTTTTTGGCTGGTTGTGGTGATGACTCTGCTGATAAACAAAAGAATAAAAATGCACCTCTCCCGTCTGTTGTTGTATCTACGGTTAAAAATGTATCGATTAACCCTACTCGACGCTTTGTAGGTAGAACTGAAGCGGTAGAAGATGTGCAGATTAAAGCGCGAGTAAGTGGGTATCTATTATCCATGGACTTTAACGAAGGTCAGGATGTATCGAAAGGCGATTTATTATTTGAAATTGATCCAAAGCCTTATCAGGCTGAGGTTTCTAAATTGGTTGCCGATGTAAGCAGGCAGCAGGCTGCTTTGACGAACGCTAAACGTAACTATCGTCGTGGTGATGAACTAATAGAAAAAGGCTTTATCAGTGCGATGGAGATGGACGACCTTATTTCTCGAAGAGATCAGTCTAAAGCGTCTTTAGAGTCAAGCCAAGCTGCATTGGAATCGGCTAAATTAAATCTCTCATATACAAAAATTATTGCACCTATATCGGGACGAATCGGCCGTAAGTCCCTCAGTATTGGAGATTTGGTGAGCCCTGATTCAGGGGTTTTGGTGACTATAGTAACTGTCGACCCGATGTATGTGACATTTGACGTTTCGGAAAAGTTGGTAAGTGAGGCTGCAATCAAGAAAGGGTCACAAACAGAGCGGGTGAGGACGTTGCCTATTCCCCGAATTGAACTCCCAAATGGAGATATATATGAGCAAGAAGGTCAGTTTGATTTTATTGATAACAGAGTGGACCCAGCAACTGGCACGGTAAAAGTTCGTGCAGTATTTCCAAATGAAAAGGGAGGTTTGATACCTGGGCAATATGTGACTGCAGTGGTAAGTTCAAGCTCGGCTCATGAAGCCATATTAGTGCCTCAGGTAGCGGTGTCTGAAGACCAGCAGGGTCATTTTGTGATGGTGGTTGATGAAGGTAATAAGGTTAAAGCGCAACGAGTTGAAATGGGTGAGCGTATTGATGTTAGCTGGGTTGTTGAAAAAGGCTTAACAACGGGCGCTCAAGTCATTGTTGAAGGTATTCAAAAGGTTAGGGCTGGTCAGGAAGTTGATGTTATTGAGCAGACTGCAAAAGCATTTGAAGAAACCCCCAGCAAATAGACTAAAGGAGTCTTGTTATGTTTAGTCTGTTTTTTATTGATCGACCAAAGTTTGCCTTTGTTATCTCGATTTTAATTACCTTGGGTGGTTTATTATCAATACCCTTGCTGCCTGTTGCCGAGTTTCCTGAGGTAACGCCCCCTGTTGTAAGTGTATCAACAAGCTATCCTGGTGCAGATGCAGAAACGGTGCAAAATACTATCGCCACACCCATTGAGGCTGAATTGAATGGGGTTGAAGGCGCAATTTATATGTCATCGAATAGTGCCAACGATGGTACCTACTCTTTAAATATTACCTTCGAAATAGGCACTGACCCTGATATGGCTCAGGTTCGTGTTCAGAACCTCGTTCAGCAGGCAATGCCAAAGCTTCCTGAAGAAACAACTAAACAAGGTGTTCAGGTTAGTAAGAAATCAAGTTCGATGACGCTCATCGTGAATTTGTCTTCACCGAATGAAACACATGATGCGCTCTTTTTGTCAAATTATGCCAGTTTGAGTATCACGGATGCCTTGGCACGGATTAAAGGGGTCAGCGATGTAACTATCATGGGGGAGTTGGCCTATGGAATGCGAATCTGGATCAACCCCGACCGGTTATCTAGCCTTAACCTAACGGTTCAGGATGTGCTTAACTCAGTAAAAGAGCAAAATATTCAGGTGGCAGCAGGCCAAGTGGGTGCGCCACCATCACCTGAATATCAGAAGTTTCAATATACACTACGAACGGCAGGCAGACTTTCTAGTGTAGAAGAGTTTGAAGATATTGTTATAGTCGCCCGAGAAGATGGTTCCTCTGTAAGGCTTAAGGATGTTGCGAGAGTTGAGTTTGGCTCTCAAAGCTATGCTTC
>Ga0209707_1000452_pt1 | contig 25039 bp, 29 predicted proteins | sample EN4Hudsemesocosm_FD_184630 | JGI IMG/M metagenome (GOLD analysis project Ga0209707, IMG submission 184630) | Methane-oxidizing microbial communities from mesocosms in the Hudson Canyon - EN4B Hudson Canyon (SPAdes) (version 2) | ecosystem: Environmental > Aquatic > Marine > Cold seeps | place... | reverse complement strand
TTCCCCTTTTAATCCTCTGGGATACCCGTTGCCATTATATTTTTCATGATGTTCATGTGCAACAATTGCTGATGCTTGTAAAACGGGTCTGTTGGAAAATTTTAGTATCTCATACCCAATATTACTGTGTGTTTTCATAACTTCCCATTCTTCGCTAGTAAGTTTGGCAGGTTTATTTAAAATTGAATCAGGAATACCTACTTTTCCAATATCATGCATTGGAGAAGCATTTTTTAGTATGGTTGCACTTTCTTCATCAAGCCCTGCTTTTAATGCCAAGAGTTTTGAATACAAGGATACTCGTTTGACATGATTCCCCGTCTCCTTACTTCTTGTTTCACCAATTTCTCCCATTTTATAAATCACTTCTCTTTGTGTCTCTTCCAGTTCTTTAGATAAAGTGACTATCTCTGTTATGTCTTGTATAATAAACATATATTCATTTATTTTTCCATCACTGTTTTTTATGGGTGCAACAGTTGATACAAAATAACAAGGCTTTTTTGCTTTTGAAAGAATCGTTAAATCTCCTTTCCACATATTTCCAGATTCAACATGATTAAGCATGTATTGAATTTTATTTCCAGATGCATTGGAGTCCAAAATATAAGTGTAGGGTTGACCAATTAATTCTTCTTGTGTATAACCACTAATTTTATAAAAGGTATCATTTGCGTAAGTGATAATATTATCTAAATTCATTCTAAGTATGATATTACTTTTTTTTATTGCATGTTCATATAGTTTGGACAGATACATTATGTCTGAAAATCTATCTGAAGCTATAGAGTACTGTGCTTTAAAATGTTCTTTGGTTTTTTCTATATCGGTGATGTCATTTTTAATTGAAATATATTCTATTACTTTTTCTTCTTGGTCTAATATTGGATTAACAACCACATTAACAAAAAAACTATCACCATCTTTTTTTCTACTTTTGACTTTTGAAAACCAGGGTTTTTTATCTTCTTTTATCGTTTTCCACATCTGTTTAGAAGTTGATTCTGCAACATCAGGATGATTTATTATTGAATGATTTTTACCAATTAATTCTGATTCTTTATACCCTGTAATTTTTTCATACTGTTCATTCACATAGACTATTTTTCCTTTAGAATCCATTTTGGATACAATAGCACTTATATCGACAGTATTTTTATATTGTTCTAATAATTTAGTGCTATTTTCTAGTTCAGCATTTGTTCTATTGAGTTCTATGCGAAAATCTACTTTCAAAATTAACTCTTCAAAGATAAAAGGTTTTTTGATAAAATCTGATGCTCCATTTTTCAAACAACTTCTGTAGGTAGCTGAGTCATCTCGACCTGATATGATTATGACTGGGATATCTTCATTACTGTGATTTTTTATATCTTTTAAAAGGTCTAACCCGTAAATATCTGGTAATTCTAAATCTAACAAAATCAAATCAATGGATTCTTTTTTTAATATCTCATACGTCTGTGCACCATTATTTGCTGTAAAAATATTATAATTTCTGGGTCTTAATATTTTTTCTATTTGACTCCTAATAAGTAAAGAATCATCAACAATCAATATTGAACTTTGTCTATTTTTTTCTACATGTTTGATTGTTTTGTCAATCTCTCTTATATTATCTTTAAAAGAATAATCTTTATTTAAATAATCTAAAATTCCAAAATGAAAAAGATTTTTTCTCAACTCTTCATTTAAAGATGACGTAAACACTATTATTTTTGTTTTTGATAAATCAGAAATAGTTTTAATCAGTTCTGAGCCTTTTCCATCAGGTAAGTGAAAATCAAGTGTAATATAATCATACACATTTTCGTTTATCAGTTGGGTTGCTTCTTTTAATGTAAATGCACTGTCACAAGAGTAATCCAAATCAGTTAAATCTTTATGTATCATAAAATTCATTGCTTTTGAATCTTCAACGATTAAAATTCTAATATTTTTATTCGTTTTATTTGGTTTATTATAATTTTTCATTTTAGCTTCCCATAAAAAGTTATAACAAATATTAAGACCCAATAAAGTTATAACTTGAGCTTTCTTTAGTTATTAATAGCAAAAAGTATCAATTTGATAACATGAAATTGTTTAGTGCAATCAACCACTTCATAAGTTATGTTACAACAAAAAAGTGGCAAAAAGGTGGTAAAGTAAGATATTTACAGATCACATTCTTAATTAAATAATGATTCTATAGTTTATATAGTAGTAAAACTTGTATTTAATAATTATACGATTTAAAAAAGTTTTATATTTGTGAGTTGAGAATGATTTTTAAAGTTGTCTTATTCAATAAATCCTACGAAGGTTTATTGAGCTATTCGTTTATATTAATATAATCTTCTAAAGCTTGTAAATCAATATTTTGATTTAATTCCAGTTCTAAATCCATTAAATAGATATCTTTAATTTTAAAGACTTCTAGTTTTACCATATCTTTTGCAGTTGTGATAATAGGGTAATCACCATATAAATCAACTACTTTATCGATATCATTTTGAGTAAACTGATGATGATCTTCAAAGGCAATCATTTTTGTATCAGTAGGCAAAAACTCCAATAATCTGTTCGCTTTTGATATTGCAGTTAAAAGAAGTAATTTTTGAGGTAACTCATTGATAATTTTATTGTTTTGTTTAAAAGTAACGATTCGTTTAAAATCAACATCTTCTTGAAGAACTAAATGAGCTGCAGTGTACATTATTTTGGGCTCTCTATAACCACCACTTGGCAAACAAAGTAAATTTGTTGGCTCAATTTTTGGTCGCAGTAAAATATCAAATTTTTCTATATTATATTTACTGAATCCATCATCTAAAAATACAAATTTACAGTTTAACTCTTTAGCTTTTTTTATACCTTCAACCCTATTTTCACTCACAATTACAGTTGCATTTGGAAGACAACGTGCCAACAGCATCGCTTCATCTCCACTGGTTTTAATATCTTCAAGAATCTTTCCTTTTTGACTAATGACAAACAAGCCCTTAGAAGATCTTCCATAACCTCTTAAAACAACTGCAACTCCTTTTTTATTGCGTGCTAAATGTATAACCATAGGAGTTTTGCCACTGCCCCCAATAATTAAATTGCCAATACTAACAACAGGAAGTCCAAAATACTTAGCAGAGGAACCCATTCGTTTAACAATAATAATTAAGTTGTATAAAAAAGTAAGCGGGAGTAAAAGTAGTGATATAAATCGTTGAAATAGAGTGGGGAAGAAGAGATACTCTTCAACCCACAAAACAAATTTTTGTTTCAAATTACACCCAAGCTTCCGCTATTTCAACAATTTTATCACAAACATAATTTACTTCATCATCACTTAATGAAGGATACATAGGAAGAGATAATATTTGCTGATATGAAGTTAGTGCTGAACCAAATGTTGTAATCTTTAAGTTATATTTATTTTTGTAATAACTTAACAAATGCAATGGAATATAATGTAAGCCTGTTGCAATTCCTTGTTCTTTTAAAGCTTTTGCAAAAACATCTCTGTTTCTACTTACTTTGACAATATATTGAGAAAAAATATGTTCTTCTTTATGAGAAGGTGTTGCAATATGTTTTAATCCTGATAATCTGTCTTCATATATTTTGGCAATTGCTTTTCTTCTTTTTATAAAATTATCTGTTTTATTTAACTGTGCTAATGCAAATGCAGCATCTAATTCACTCATATCATATTTGTGACCAATATCAATAACATCATAAATATAATCAAGGTTTCCATGTTCGTCATAAGTCGTTGTAATTGCATGTGTTCTAAGAAGTTTTGCTCGTGTAGCAATATCTTCGTTGTTTGTTACAATCACACCATCTCTACTTACAGCAAATTTTCCATTTGATGGATTCGTTGAGAATATCGTCATATCTGCTTCTAATGAACCAACTTTTTTGCCTTTATACGTTGAACCCAACGCATTTGTAGCATCTTCAATTAATATAATTCCATATGTTTGAGCAATGGCATAAAGTTTATCCAAATCAGTTGTTTGACCTGAAACAAAAGAGATAATTGCACCTCTGAGTTTTTTTGATTTATTTTCACTTAATATTTTTTCAAATTTCTTTAAATCAATATTCATATCATCCATATTTATATCAACAAAAATTGGCTCAGCATCGAAATGACGTACTACTTCAGGCGCATTAACAAAGGTATTTACCGACATCAGTATTTTATCACCTCTTTTTAGCTCAATGGCGCTGAGTGCTAAATGTAAAGCTGCTGTTGCATTACATGTTGCAATTGCATGTTTAGCACCAATATAACTTGTAACACTCTCTTCAAACTCGATAACTTTTGAAGAATCACTGTTATTTTCAAGAACTTCTTGAATTTGCCCTAATTCTTCAGTACCAATTGATGGTTTATAAAATGCGATATTCTTCATTATTAACTCCATTTAATATTTGCTATTTCAGGTAATTTACCTTTAAAAGCATTTGATTTAATTCTGTATTCAAGCATATCAATGAGTTTTTCATCAAACCCAGCATTGATTGCTTCCTCTTTTGTTTTAGACTTATCAACTATTTGTTTTAATACTTCATCCATTTGTTTATAGCTATAACCCAAATCATCTTCATCACTTTGACCTTCCCAAAGATCTGCACTTGGTTTTTTAGTTATAATTGCATTGGTTACATTTAAAAATTGTGCAAATTCAAATTCATCACTTTTGTACATTTCTCCAATTGGATTAATCGCACAAGCCACATCTCCAAAAATGGTTCCATAACCCAATAACAATTCACTTTTATTACTTGTACCAACCACAATAGAATTATCTCTTGCACTTACATCATATAAAACTGACATTCTAACTCTGGCACTGTAGTTTCCAATTCGAAGCTTATTATGATTCATATTAGGTAAATATGCATTAACCATTGGTGCAATTTCAACAACCTCATAAGCAATATCAAACTTTTCACAAAGTTCCTTGGCATCTTCTATGCTGCTATGGCTTGAATATTGTGAAGGCATTAGAACACCACTCATGTTATCACCAAAAGCCTCTTTACACAAAACAGCAACAACAGCTGAATCCAAACCACCACTAATTCCAACAGTGACTTTTTTCAATCCAGTTTTGGCTAATTCATCTTTTAAAAAATTAATTAATTGTAATTTTATGTCTTGCCAATCTATCAAATTAGTTCCTTTTATTAATTTTTATTTTATTATTGTACATTTTAACTAATCTTTTTTTGTATTTTCATAAAGTTGAGCAAGCCAAGGTGCATTTTCTTCTCTAAAATTAGTTTTTTTACTTAATAATCCATCTCGAATGCCTATGAGTTCCTCTTCTGTAAAATATTTAAGTAAACTGGGATTTATTTCAATTTTATCATCTTTATTCGTACTAATTAATTCTTTTATTTCTTTTTCTAGTGTTTCTCTCATTTTACAAACTTTTCCAGTATCTCAGATAGGTATAATTCCAATTTTTCTTCTCCAACATCATCTTCGGGAGAGCGACAACTTCCACAGCAACTTCCAGCTTCTGTATAATCTTCTATATCATCTATATCTGTAGCTCCATTTTCTTTTATTGCGTGAAGGATTTCACCCAGTGAAACTTGTTTACACTTACAAACAATATACGATTTATGAAATTTTTTTTTATTAATTTTTTTCGACACAAAATTCCTTATATATTACTTTCTATTTTTTTTAATTAATTCATACGCTTCATTAATCTCTTGAAGTTTTTTTGTTGCTTCTTCAATAGTACTTTGACTCGCACCCTGCCCTGTAACAATATCAGGATGATGTTTTTTCACAAGATTTCTGTACTCTTTTTTGATGACACCCATATCGTCATTTTCATTTACGCCCAATGTTTTGTATGCATCTTCTAAAGATATTGATTGATTATTGGCTTGATTTTTATAAAACATTTCAAAAGTATTAACTATTTTTTCAAAATCTGCTCTTTTGATTTTTAATGCATTTGCGATATCTTCAGTAATCATGAATTCTGTCTTAGAAAATTCTTTATCTATGAATGCAAGGTTAATAAGGTATTCCATGATTTTTAAGCGTTTTGTATAATCAGACTTTGTGACTTTAAATAGTTTTTCACAGATAACTATTGTATTATCAAAACTCTCTTTTTCTTTATTATAAATCTGTTTTAGTTTTTCTCTTATTTCTTCACTGTTTTCAAAATGAGATGATATATCTGTAAAAGTATGTTTAAGAAGTTCAGCTTCAAGTTCACAAACTTTTCCATCTGCTTTTGAAACTTTTGCCATTAGAGCTATTAATAACCCTGCTTCGTGATTATATAAGTCACCCTCAAATTTTTCTTTAATATTTAATTTTATATTTTCATACTTTTCCGTTTTATAGTTTCTGGCTATAAAAAACAGAACTATTCCTATAATCAATAAGACTAATAATTTCATTTTTATTTCCCTGCTAAATTTTATAGAAAGATTTTATCAAAAATTAGGTAAAATCTCTGCCTAATTTAAATGATTAATTAAAATATGGAGAAATTATATGTTTGGTATGGGTTTTATGGAAATACTGCTTGTTGCAGTTGTGGCTATTATTGCGTTAGGACCTGAGAAATTACCATCTGCTATGGTTGATATTGCAAAGATGTTTAAAAAATTCAAAGGCGGTTTAGATGAAGCAAAATCAAGTTTGGATCAAGAATTAAAAATTTCGGATATGAAAGCTGAAGCAAATAAGTTTAAAGCACAATTTGAAGAGACAAAACAAAGCATAAAAATTGAAAATAATTTAGGGTTTGAAGAGTATGGATTAAAAGGCGATGCTTTAGATATGAAAAGCTTGCTTGAAGATGATGACGATGATCAAGATGATTTAATTGAAGAAAAAGTTGTCGAGAAAAAAGAAAAAAAGAAAAAAGTTAAAAAAGCAGCTTTTAAAACAAAAAAGAAACAAGAAACAAGCAATACCCAAGAGCCAAAAACTGTTCTAAAAGAAGATATGAATAAAGATGCAAATAAATTTAAAGTTGATTTTGATGAAGAAGAAAATAAAAGTGAGAACGCTTAATGTTTGAAGATATAAAACCTCATATTGCTGACCTTAGGAAAAGGCTGGTTATTTCAGGAATCACTCTTGTAATTGCCTTTTTTGCCTGTTTTGCAGTATATGAACCTATTTTAGAGTGGATGATGGCGCCAGCAAAAGCTGTATTACCAGTAGGTTCTAGTATGGTGGCAATTGAGATTCAAGAAACATTTTTTACTGCACTTAAAGTCTCTTTTTTCTCTGCTTTTTTAGTTTCACTTCCCGTAATTTTTTGGCAGCTGTGGTTATTTTTATCCCCGGGATTATATGAACATGAAAAAAAATTGGCTTTACCATTTGTATTTTTTGCAACATTGATGTTTCTTATAGGTTCAAGTTTTGCTTATTATGTGGTTGTGCCTTATGGTTTTGATTTTCTTATTGCTTTTGGTAATACAGTGGTATCTGTACTTCCAAGTATTGGGAAATATGTTAATTTTTTCACAAAACTTCTTTTTGGATTTGGCGTTGCCTTTGAATTACCCGTTATTACGTTTTTTCTTGCAAAAATTGGGCTAGTAGATGACAAATCATTAAAAGACTTTTTTAAATACGCAATTGTACTTATATTTGTATTTTCAGCACTGTTAACTCCACCTGATATCATAACACAATTTTTAATGGCAGGACCACTTATATTTTTATATGGTGTATCCATATATGTAGCTAAAGTTTTCAATCCCTATGTTGCTCCAGAAGATGAAGATGACGAAGAAGATGAAGAAGACGAAATTGATGAAGAAGAAATAGACGAAGAAGATGAAATGGATGATATTTCATATGAAGAAGATGATACTAAAGAGGAAAATGTTAAATAATACACTCGATCCATTAAAAACATCTAGCTATGAGTATACTCTGCCTAAAGAGCTCATAGCTACTCATCCTGTTCACCCAGCAGATGATGCGAGACTATTGATTTATAATCGATTAGATGAAACCATTACACACACTACATTTAAACACTTACTGGATTATCTGCCTAAAGATATTTCTATCTTTTTAAATGACACTAAAGTTATTAAAGCAAGAATTTTTGGATTAAAACCAAGTGGTGGGAAAGTAGAGCTTCTTTTTAACAAACCCATGCCAAACGATGAGTATTTATGTCTTATTCGAGGAAAAGTTCATGTGGGAACAACCATCTGCTTTGATGATAATTTAAATGCTGAAGTTACCACTTTAAATGAAGATGGAAGCCGATTGGTAAAATTTTTCCAAGATGAAAAACAATTGGATTTTTTAACATTAGTAGAGATTTTAAATAAAATTGGACATCTACCTTTACCTCCTTATATGCATAGAGAAGATGAAAAAAGTGATAATGATGATTATCAAACACTGTTTGCAAAAAATTATGGAGCAGTTGCAGCTCCCACAGCATCACTACACTTTACACCCCAACTCTTAGAGGATCTATCAAATAAATTTGATATAAACTACCTAACTTTACATGTGGGTGCGGGTACATTTAAACCAGTTGATGCTGAAAATATTTTAGACCATCCAATGCACAGTGAATACTTTGAAATTCCTAAAAAAGCAAACGAAGCTTTACAAATGAAAAAAAATATACTTGCTGTTGGAACAACGGTTACACGAACCATTGAATATAATGCAAGAAACCAAAAAACTTTTGGAGAGTGTGATTTATTTTTAAATCCTTCAAATGAACCCATAAAAGTAAATCATTTACTGACAAATTTTCATCTGCCAAAGTCAACACTTATCATGTTAATTGCTTCATTTGTAGGAATAGAAAAAACTATGGAAATATATGATATCGCGGTTAAAGAAAAATACAGATTTTTTTCTTATGGTGATGGAATGTTAATCATTTAACTGATAAAATACAAATGAAAAAATAGGAGTTAATTATGGCAAAATATGTACTTTTTGATACAGAAACAACAGGAAACAAAGATGATGACAGAATAATTCAAATTGGAGCAATGATTGTTGATGCACGTAATCCAATTGAAGTATATGATGAATTATGTTCAAGTGAAGTTGATATTAAAATTGAAGCAATGGAAGTACATAACATAACTCCTGACAAACTTGAAGGTAAACCAAAAGCAGTTGAAACCACTGTTTATAACAAAATGTTAGAGCTAAATACTCCTGATAATTTTTTAATAGCACACAACATCAGCTTTGACTTAGGTATGATGCAAAAAGAGGGTTTTGTCAACCAATATAAAATGATAGATACTCTAAGATGTGCAAAACATCTGTTTCCAGATATGCCATATCATCGACTTCAATACTTAAGATATGCTCTTGAGTTGTTTAAAGAAGAAGAGGCAGAAGCCTCTAAAAACAATATCGTTATCAAAGCGCACGATGCAATAGGTGACGTTCTTGTCATGAAACTCTTTTTATCAAAGTTAGTGGCAAAATGTAGAGAAGCATATCCTGATTACAATCCAATGGAAAAATTAGAAGATTTAACAAAAACACCGGTGTTTATAAAAACATTCAAATTTGGTAAACACAGAGGTAAAGATACAGCAGAAGTGGCAAAAGAAGATTCGGGATATTTAAATTGGATGATGAAAAACATGGATTTAGATGAAGACATGAAATATACCTTGGATAAACTAACAGCTTCTAGCAGTACTGAGTATAACAACTATTAAGCGAAGAGATACTTTAATATCTCCTCGTAAATTTCTAATCCATTAAAAACCCAAGATATGATTCATATAATCTATCATATCTTTGGGATGCCAATTTATAATCTTCTTCAAATTCTTCATCCATTGACTTTTCATAAGACTCTTTAGCTAAATTTTTCATAGTGATTAAAAAATCTGTAGCCTCATCTTGAGAAAAAGACATCTTTTTATATTTTATTGCTTTATTATGTTTATAACGAGCTTCATGTTGTTCGTTCATAAAAATACCTGAAGCAGCGCCATTTTGTCCACCATTATTTGTATATACTGTCCATTCATCACTGATTAATAATACGTCATGCAAAGCAGGTACTTTTAAGAAAAAGTTTTCTTTTTCTAAAGCCAAACCAAGTGAAAATTCGATTCGTTCATTAATATCAGTCATAAATCGTATTTCTTCAAAGACAGCTTTATTTACCATATCATTTTTGCTAAAATTATTTGAAATATTAATCATAAATCGAATATGACTTTTTTCTTCTTCTATTGCATTGGGGAAGTATTTGCTGACATCTTGTGCTGTCATATTTTTAGTATTTTCATAAGAAAGCACATGATATGATTTATATCTTGTATTATTATGAATTTGATTACTTGAAAAATTTTCTATAATTTCTACATAGGAGTTTGATTCTTCAAAATCTATATCATTGCTGCTGGACTTGAGAATTTCATTTAAAACTTTAGAAGCATAACTTGTATGATGGTTGGTTTTTAATTGAGTCTGCATAATTTTCTCCATTATTTTTATAGAGTAATTATAATATAATAATTTTATTTATTATCAAATAATCAGCTTGTAAAATTTCAATTTTAGAAGTTTGACTCTATTTTAAGCTATTTAACAGAAAAGTACATAGAAATTGTAAAATTACTAAGTATACAAATAAATATTGAACAATACAAAAGAGACATTTAAAAATACAAAAATACTTCTAAACCAAATTGATAAAAAAGACAATCCAAGATAAAAATAAAAAAACCAAGCAGAAGTAAACACTTCATATGAAGTCATTTTTAAACTTAACCAAAATTCCAGCACCCCATCTAGGATTCCGCCAAAGCCAAATAAATGAGCCATTGCCTCAAAAGGATAAAAGAGTGTGAATCCCATAGTTAAAAAGGGTGAAATTAATTGTATGAGTGAGGTGGTACCAAAAAAATAGTGAGAAACAGGATTCATCACTAAATATATCCATACGTTAAACAGTAAAAACTGCCCTATTTTTGGTAGATTTTTAAAATATTGTAAAAACAAAAAGATATAAAACACCGCACAAATTGAAAACCACAAAGATAAAGAAAAAAGATATTTTGGAAAAAAAGAAATGATTAATAGACTTATTATGGCTAGGGTTTCATAAGATAATATTTTTATATTTCTTCGTAAGAAAAAAATTCCAAATATAAACATAATAAAAGCCCTAAGCAGTGAAGGAACAATATTAGTGAACAGAACATACGACAGTAATATTATAGATGTAAGTATTAAAATATCAAATTTTTTATTTCTATAAGGAAAGTATCTTGTATGAATATAGTTATAAGGAAAATAAAAAACAGTATAAATCAATAACGACATGACACCCAGATGAAATCCTGAAATTGCAATAAGATGAGATATTCCAAATACTGCACACAATTGCCTTAATTCTTGCCCCAGTGGCATTGCAAAAAAAAGTGCATCAAAGAGTTCAGATATATTTTTGTTTTCATGTTGAGCCAAAACATTTAAGTGTGCATTTTGTTTAAGTGTAAATTCTTGATCAGCAATTAAAAATAGATTAAAAGATTGGGCATAAAATCCCCTTAAATAACCTAAAAAATCAATATTACGAGTAAGCACAGTTATACTTATTTTATCCAGTTTATTAACTTCTTTTGAAGTGGATACAGAAGTAAAAAAAGTTAATTTTTCATCTTCAAGTTTGAGTACATTGAAGTTTTGTTTAGGGTATATATTGAGTATTTTTGCAGTAGTTAGATATAATTCTTCTTTTTTAAAATCATGATAATTTATAAAAACAAATAGAATATTAGTTAAAAATACAGACATTAACAATATAAAAAACAGACACCATTCTTTTTTTTTATAAATTAATTGTAAACTGTTTTTATTTGTTTCCATGAATAATGGTAGCCTAAATATGGGATGTTTTCAAATGTTTTATGATTGTTACAAAGACAAGAAATTGTTTAAGTAAAGTTAAAGTTACGTTTTCGCTACATATTAATTAATTAAAGATTACAGATAGTTATATTATTATTCGATAATATTTTACAAAGGTATTTAATGAAAAGTAAATTTTCTAGATTAGGATTTATTCTTGCTGCTGCAGGATCTGTTGTTGGTTTAGGAAATATATGGAAATTTCCATACTTAACAGGAGAATATGGAGGTGGCGCATTTGTTATCGTTTATTTAATGGCAATATTGGTCATTGGGTTAACGGTATTTATTGCTGAAGCTGTAATAGGTCAAAATGCGCAATCAAATGTTGCAACAGCTTTTTCACAAACTTCAAAGTCAAAAAATTTTAATTGGGAATTTGCTGCCCTTATGATATTTACAGGATTAATTATCCTCTCTTTTTATTCAGTTGTGTTAGGATGGATTTTAAATTATGTTTTCACATCATTTCAAACTCTACCAACAAGTCACAAAATTGCAACTGAAAACTTCACAAATTTAATTACAAATGAAATTTTTTTACAAGTTATCTGTCATACAATAATTGCAGCAACTGTTATTTATATTGTTTTAAAAGGAGTTAAAGAAGGTATTGAAAAATTAAATATAATTCTGATGCCTCTTTTAACCATCATACTGTTTGGTCTTTTATTTTATGCTGTGACATTGGACAGTTTTACTCAAGCTGTACAATTTATGTTTGTAGCTGATTGGAGTAAAATAAATGCCAATGCTCTTTTGGCTGCACTGGGTCATGCATTTTTTACTCTATCTTTAGGTTTTGGTGCAATTATAACTTATTCAGCATCTCTTCCTAAAGATGCCAATTTTATTAAGTCTTCTGTGATAGTTGCTATTATGGATACTACCATTGCAATTATTGCAGGTTTAATTATTTTTACATTTATATTCACAGCAGGAGCAAAAAGTGGAGCGGGACCTGGATTGGTATTTATTTCACTGCCAGTAATTTTTGCAGAATGGGGAATATTGGGTAATATCATTGCTATCTCATTTTTTGTGGCACTGTTATTTGCAGGAATTACTTCATCTGTATCAATGGTAGAACCTTCGGTAATGTTCTTAATTGAAAAATTCAATATGACAAGAGTAAAAGCAACCATTATCTGTGGTTCAATTTTTTATGGTTTAGGTGTCATTGCGTTATTATCAATGTCCAGTTCTTATGGAGCTTCCTTTACATACTTTGGAAAAAATGCATTTGATTGGATGGATTTTATTACTTCTTCTATTTCAATGCCAATTGCGGGAATTGTCATTTGTATATTCATAGGTTTTTATGTAGATAAACAAATGATAAAAGATAAATTTACAGCATTTGTTCCAGTATTTGTATTTAACATCTGGTATATTTTAATTAAATATATTGTTCCTTTAGCAATTACCGTACTCATATTGAATAAATTAGGTATTATCAAATAATATAAAAAGGGGTGTTAACTCACCTCAATTTTACAATTGTCTTAAAATTCAACTGATTGTTGTTAACTAATTATATATTTCCCAAACTAATTTCATATCGTCACAACGACTTAAAATAATTTATTATATAATTTTGATGTGTAGTTATAAACTTACTCAAAGGAGATAGTTATGCAAGTAAACTCGTTTAGTTATCAAAATACAAGTATTAGTACTTACAAACAAAATATAAGTGAAACTCCAAAATCCCATGCTCAGACAGATATAGAAGATGCGTTAAGTAAAACACTTGAGGAATCAGCAGTTTCTGTAGCAATATCCATGAATGCTCAAATTGTACTATTTGGTATGAACAGTTCAGATAATTCCAAAGACAATGCTTTAATGCAAGGTGCACTTGATGGAAATAAAGAAATGTTCGATTTTTTATCCAGAAAAGAGACCAGCAGTGATTTTAGTTTATCAAATATAGGATATGAAGGCAAACCAATTACCCAATTAAGTGTTGATGAAGCTAACAGCTTATTGAGTGATGAAGGCTTTTTTGGTATTAATCAGACTTCTGATAGAGTAGCAGGTTTTGTACTTAATTTTGCCCAAGATGATATTGAACTTTTAAAAGAAGGACGAGAAGGCATCGTTCGAGGCTTTGAAGAGGCTCAAAAACTTTTTGGTGGACAATTACCTGAAATATCTTTTAAAACACAAGAAAGAACATTACAGCTTATTGATGAAAAAATAAATTCATTAACTTCCAAAGAGTAGTTTTTGTAAAGTTTTTATTACAACCCAGTCTCATATTTATGCAATTAAAGTTAATTTTATGTTTGTACATGAAATTTAACTTAAAAAGTATATATTAAATCAATTGATAAGTTATTTTTGTATACTATTTATAAATAATTCAATAATTAGTATATAAGGAATGCATTTGCTGGGAAGAATTCTAGGGTTAAATAAAAAAAGTGACCAAGGTACTATCTTAGGAAAAGACGAAAACAGATACACATTTAAAAAAGAAGAAATTGAGGATGAAGTTACACCTGAAAAAAACATGTGCGTAGAGTTTGACCCAAGTGAAAATAAAAAAGCAACCAACATTCATAAATGTGAAACTTATTTAAGAGAGAATTCAAGTGCAATAACGGGTATTGCAACCATTTTAATCACACTCATATTTGGATGTATTGGCACTTTTGTAAGCAGACATCTACTGGCTAAATTGTCATTAAAAGAAGTATTAACACCCACTCTCATTCATTTTGTTTTATCACTGCTGTTTTTCATTCCAATTGCTGGAGCTATTTTTTATATAATTACAACACTATACTTTACAGTTAAAAATTATAAGCTTGTCATGCAACAATAAATAAGTAGCATCACTTATTTATTGTCTATTCAAAGCTTAAACCAGCTTGGTTTTAGAAGTAATTATTCCATCTACATCTGCATATAAATAATCACCAGGCACAAATGTAACATCAGCAAAATTCAATTCTAAATTTTCTTGATAAGCAGATTCTTTAAAACTTTTTCTTGGACAAGTGCCTAAAGCAAGTAAGGCAACATCAATTTGAGATGTCATTTCGATGTCTCTTACATACCCATTGATTACAATACCAGCCCAATCATTGTCTTTAGCAAATTTCATCAAATTTTCACCAACAACGGCATAATATTTGGCATCAACATCAACAACCGCGATTCTTCCTTTTCCTGGACTTTTAAGTAAAGTGATTAATCCACTATTTTGTTCATCTAATTTTAGTGTTACAATTTGCCCACTGAAGTTAATGGCTTTGCCATAAGACTTAAAACTTGGTGCTAAAACCTGTACGTTATCTTTATGTTCATCACACAAATCTGCTGTATAAAATTCCATTATATTTCCTATTATTTTGTTATTGTTTATTTTGGGAATTATTGCATTAAAACCATTAATTCCTTCTTACTAATAATGGTTTAAAGGGACTTTTACCTATTTTTAGATACCATATTAGCCTTTTAAATAAATACATTAATATTGGAAATATATGAAAGTAGTAACAGGCGTTGTTGGAAATGACATCCACGTTGTAGCAAACAGACTTATTGACTTATCTTTACAAGCAAGAGGATATGAAGTATTTAATCTTGGTGTTAATACATACCTTGAGGAATTCTTTGATGCTGTTGTAGAAACAAATGCAGATATACTTCTGATTTCTTCACTTAATGGTGAAGCAGAGGGTTGGTGTAGAGAAGTTAATATTTTAAAAAGTAAATATAAAAATATTTTAGATAATGTTGTTTTTATGATTGGTGGAAACTTAGTTGTAGGAACGGGTGATTCAAACGATATTGTTCCTCGATTTCAAAACTATGGCTTTGATTTAGTTTTTCATCAAGTAGATTTAAATACGGGGCTAGATGCATTGGAAAAATATATGAGTGAGAAAAAATGAGTCTACTACAAGAAGAACGAGAGATAATCTTAAACAATGAGTATGTAGATAATTTTGATTTTGCAGAAGTTGAAGATTTTGTTAAAAATGCAAGTAAAGATCTGTTTATATCACATAACTTTAAAACAAAAAATAAAATGCTGGTACAACCACGTGGTGGTTTTCCAACTTATGATAAACAATACGCATTAAACGAATTTTTTGTTAAAGCAAATGTAGATGTACTTCCTTTAACCATTGATTCAAATACACGGCTTAATGATTACGCAACTGCTAAAAAAATGTTACGTCTGAGTGAAGAAAATGAAATCGATATGTTAAATGGTTATCCACTGGTTAATCATGGATACAGAACAACCAGAAAAATGATTACACATTTTAATAAACCGGTTTCATTAAGACACGGAACACCTGATGCCAGACTTTTAATTGAAACAGCTATTGCCTCAGGAATTTTTGAAATAGAAGGTGGACCAATAACCTATCTTCTTCCTTACTCAAAAAACTTTCCATTAGACAAAGCCTTTTTATATTGGAAATATGTTGAGAGAGTATGTGCAAATTATTCAAAGCTCAATGAACCAATCAACAGAGAGTCATTTGGACCATTAACAGCAACACTTGTACCTCCTTGTATTACCATAGTAATTCAGCTTTTAGAGATGTTATTATCACTTGAAGAAGGTGTTAAATCTTTTTCTGTATCTTTTTCTCAAACAGGCTCGATGAATCAAGATATAGTTACAGGCGCAGTCATTCGAAAACTTGCTGATTATTATGCCAAAGAGATTAATTGTGAAGATGCCAGCATTCATCTTGTCTATCATCAGTGGATGGGTGCGTTTCCTCAAAATAAAGATTTTGCAGAACAACTAATTAATATGAGCACAGTAATTGCTTCTATGGTTGGTGCTGATAAAATTATTACAAAAACAAGAGAAGAAGCATCTGGAATTCCCACAAAAGAAGCCAATGCAAAAACAGTTGCAAATACTCAGTACACACTTCGTATTTTAAATGGTTTACCTAAAATTGCAGATGAAGAAGAAGAGGAAAACTTAACACAAGAAGTTATGGATATCATGAGTGCTGTATTTAACGACAGCGCAGATACCCTATGGCGGAAAGTTTTCAATTCAATTAAAAATGGAACCATCGATGTACCATTCTCACCACATATCATTAACAATAATGAAATGATAACCGTACGAGACAAAAATAAAAATATCAGAATCATCAAAAGAGGAAAAGTTCCTATTTCTGACAAATGTTTTAAATACGAAAAATCAAAATGTGATTTAACAAAAGATACAACATCAATAGTAAATGATATTATCCATGATATAGGAATTATGCAATGGTAACTGAAGATATAAATAAAAACAAACTACTCATAGATATAGGAAGTACCTACTTTAAAATTTGTGCCAATGAAAGTATAGAACAGCATTTTAGAGATTTTAATAAAAATATCTTTGATGACTTATCATACAAATGTGGTAATACCATTTCAGATTTTAAAAAAGAAGATGTATTTATTTGTTCTTCTGCAAATGGTGGATTAAGCACACTTATTATTGGATTGACAAATTCGTACTCTTTAAAATATGCTACAAATATCGCTTTCAATTCTGGTATTAATATTATTGATACTGTTTTATACAAAAATATCAATGAAACTTCAGTACCCAGTGAACTTATAGATGTGGTTATTGTGGTCGGTGGTATTGATTCAGTTAAAAATGTATTTAATGAAGATTTGTTTTCTTACCTTGGAAAAATATCTTACTCAAACATCGTTTATGTTGGAAGTAACCAAGATGTATCCTACTTAGAAAATAAAATAGACAATTTAAAAGTACTGCCTAATATTATTGATAATAAACTTCATGTACGTGAAGATGAATTAAAAGAATACTTAACAAACCTCTATCAAGCTGATATTGTGGGTAAAGAAGATATCAAACATTTATACGATATCACTTCTAACCAAATTTATTCAACACCTTATATTGTAAATAAAACACTGCCTCAAATGAATGCAAAATTTACTATTGCTGATCCATATATCTTAATTGATATTGGAGGTGCCACCACAGACATTCATTACTCAAAAGATTTAGTGAATGATAACATGGTTATTGATACAGAATATGACCGACTTGTATTTAAAAAACTGGGTGTTTTTAAATCAAGAGAATCACTGATTTTTTCTGCTAAAAACAATGAATTTGTTTATGAGTTATTAGCACATCTAAAAGTAACTGAACATATTTTTGATGAACAAAGTGAAAAAGCCACAAAAATTTTAATGCAACTTGCGATTTTCCTGGTACTTTGTAAAGTATCATCTTATAATAGCTCTTACGTTAACCTAAAGTTAAATGCTTTAAACTCAGTCATTTTTACAGGTGGTATCACAAAAGTTTTACAGCAAGATGATATTGAAGACATCGTTTTATTTTTCTATAGAAAAATTTTAAACTCAGCACATCAACCTACATTAGTTTTAGATAGCAATTATGATATCTGGACTCTTGGAATAGTTAGTTAAAGGAAATTTATATGTCAATTAATTGTATAAGAACACTCATAGAAGATGCAAATAGCGCACATCCTGATAAAACGGCACTGATTTGTGAAAATAAAAAAATCACCTATAATGAATTATTTACTAAAGTTAATCAAGTTGCATTCTACTTAAAAGAGTTAGACTTACCCAAGGGAAGTCGAATTGGATTATATACCAATAAACAAATAGATCAAGTTGTTGCTATATTAGCAATTTTATCAACTGATTATATACTTGTACCCTTAACAAAACTTCTTAAAAGTGAACAAGTTGAATATATCATCAATGATTGTGATATCAAATGTATTATTACAGATAAAATCAAACTTGAAAGCATTGAGCAATTTAACTTTGAGGGTCACTTAATTTCATTTGAAACCACATCAAAAGACATCCCATCATTTGAAGAAATTTATAAATATTATAATAAACCTTATGTTTGCAATGTATCAGGACATCAAAATGCAGTAATCACTTACTCATTTGGATTATCTGGACGTCCAAAAGGTATTGTAATATCTCACAGAAATCTTATTGATTCAGCTCGTGTTGTTTCTCAATATTTAGATTTAAAGCAAGATGATGTTATTTCTGGAATTTTAATTTTTAACCTGGATTATGGGTTAAATCAAATTTTTTGTTCCCTTTACAAAAGAGCTACCCTAGCCCTTCACAGATTTTTACTTCCTATGGACTTTTTCAATCATATTATCAACGATAAAATAACAGTACTTCCTATTATGCCAATTCATATTACTCAAATGTTTGATGAAGATGAAAACAGATTGCCAAGCCCTGAAATATTATCTAATGTAAGAACTATTACCTCTTCAGGTGGAAATGTAACAGCAAAAATGATATCAGATATTGAAAAACTTTTTCCAACTGCAAAATTTTATTCTATGCATGGATTAACTGAAGCATTTAGATCTACCTATCTAGAACCTGAACAATTAAAAATAAGACCAAACTCTATTGGAAAAGCCATTCCAGATGTGGAACTATACGTTATCAATGAAGATGGTCAAGAGTGTAAACCCAGAGAAGTGGGTGAATTAATACACAGAGGAAGTTACATCTACAGAGGTTATTGGAATGGAAAAGAAGAAACCAAAGCCAGATTTAAAAGTATCAAAATTTTAAATAAAATCATAAATCTTGAAGGAAACTTACTTGATGAAACAGTAGTAGCCAGTGGTGATTTTGTTTATAAAGATGAAGATGGGTATATCTACTTTGTATCACGACATGATGATATGATTAAGTCACGTGGTTTCAGAATCAACCCTCTTGAAGTAGAAAGAGTAGTATCTCATAATATTACAGACATAAAACAATGTGCTGTTTTTTCAATTGAAAATGAAGAAATAGAAGAAGAAATTGTACTGGTATATAGCTCAAGCAGTGAACTTTCTAAAAATGAAATTTTATTTGAATTAAAAAAGCATTTAGCAAGTTATATGTTGCCATCAAAAATTATATACAGAAAAAATTTACCTTTAAATCCTCAAGATACAACAAAAATAAATAAAGAAGAATTAAAAAAAGAGATTCAAGACGCACAGTAATCAAACACTTAATGTGTTTGATTACAAACATTATTTAAAAGGGATTTTGTGCTCGTTGTTTTCTTTAACTTTAAGATATTGATAAAAAGTTATAATACAAATAGCACACCCAAGAATAACGAACGTAAATAACATCAACTCACCCATTATATCTCCTTAATGTTTTGGATGTAAAAATTCATCAAAGAAATTTTTCTTATGAAATTTAACCCAACTTTCATCAGGAATAAAACTCAAAATAGCAAGTATTATTAACATAGAAATAAAAAATATTACTTCCATACTTAATTCAAACATAGCCACATCCTTAATCAAATTTACCACTTTAATATCCTACATAAATTTCTTTTACACAAAATTGTAATTAAAAAATGTGGCAATATTGTGGTATTGATATAAATATTTTAAAATTTTACGATTATGCCACTATTTTTATGGTATCATTTAAATTAGATGAAAAACACATACATTAAAAGAGCAATTTTATGAAAAAACTGGTTAAATTATTATTCTGTCTTATATTTGTCACTTCACTTTTTGCAGAAGATTTCTCAGAAATGAGTACACAAGAGTTAATCGCAATAATGGGCTATGTCAAATCTGAAAATTTAGATAAATTTAAAAAGGAACTTGATAAAAGAGTCTTTTCTATGACTGCTGAAGAAAAAAATAAATACCTAAAAAACTTACCTAAAATGAAATAAGAGTCCACTGCAATGAAACAAAAACTTCTACTGCTTGAAGATGACTTAACCTTGAATGAAACATTAGTAGAATTTTTTGAAGACTTAAATTATGAAGTTATCTCCGTTTATGATGGAGATGATGCCTATGAAAAAATATACGAAAATAATTTTGATCTGTTTATTCTGGATGTCAATGTACCTTCAATGAATGGATTTGAACTGCTTAAAAATGTAAGAGACCAAGGCATTAAAACACCTGCCATTTATATGACTTCACTTAATTCTATGCAGAGTCTAGAAGAAGGATATGGAAGTGGGTGTGATGATTATATTAGAAAACCATTTGCACTCAAAGAGTTGCATTTGCGAGTACAAACTATTTTAAACAGAAGTTTTCACCATGTTAATGATGAAAAACTCAAAATAAATGAAGATATCTGTTTTGATACGAATACAAATGTTTTATATCATAAAAATGAACCCTGTAATCTAAAAAACAAAGAAGCAAAACTATTAAAATTTTTTTTACAAAATAAAGATGAAATCATAAGTCACGAAAGAATTTATGAAGCCTTATGGGAATATGATGAAGAAGTCAGTGAAAATGCACTAAGAACTTATATTAAAAATATAAGAAAAATAATAGGAAAAGATAAAATTGTTAGTATTAAAAAACTCGGTTATCGATTTACGACAAAGTGAAAAGAAAACTCTTTTTGGTTTCTTTTCCTTATACATTACACTTTGTGTAGTCATTCTTATTTTTGTATCTTTTATCTATTTTAAATTTCAAAAAGATTTTATGTTAGGTCAAAAAAGAATTACTTTACAAAACTATTCAAATGAATTTATAATACAACTTAAACATTTACATGTAAATTTTGACAAAACCAAGCTTTATCCAAGAGACAAACGTTTTAACACAGCAATTTATGACAGTGACAAAAAGTTAATCTTTTCAACACTTAAGTCAACCAAGACAAAACTGGATAATATTATTTATACTACAAACAAAAAAATTCATTTTATAAAAGAGCCTGAGTCTTACTACTTAGGTGCAAGATACGTTATTATAGAGATCAATGAAGATCAAAATTGGCTTTATTCTATGCAAAAACACATATTTATTATAACTGCATCTGGTTTGATTTTTATGCTGATTATTGGCTATTTTTTATTGAGACTATTTTTAAAACCCATGAGAGATGCTCTTCATTTATTGGACAGATTTATTAAAGACACCACCCATGAATTAAATACACCAATAAGTGCAATTGTAGCAAATATTGAAATGATAGATACCACTAATTTAGATGAAAAAACAGCCAATAAAATCAAAAGAATTGATATTGGTGCTAAAACGGTATCAAATATTTATCAAGATTTAACCTATTTAACACTCAACAATAAAATAATGTCACAAAATGAAAATATCAATTTATCTGATATCTTACATCAAAGAATTGATTATTTCACAACCTTAGCCGATGTGAAAAAAATTAAATTTATTAAAGATATTCAAAATGATTTATATCTAACCATGGATGTAAAAAAACTATCTAAACTCATTGATAATCTTATTTCTAATGCAATAAAATACAATAAAATAAATGGTTCAATTAAAGTTTCTCTCAAACCCAATCTTATCATCATAGAAGACAGCGGAATAGGAATTAAAAAAGAACAAATAGCATTACTCTTTGATCGATACAGCAGGTTCGATAAAACCGTGGGTGGATTTGGTATTGGTTTAAATATTGTATCAATGATTTGTAAAGAGTATGACTTGAAAATTAACATTGACTCACAATTAAACATTGGAACAAAGGTTGAAATAAAATGGTAAAACAACTTCTGATAGTACTTATTATTTTTTATACTTCAAGCACAAGCGCATCTGTATATAAAAACAATTGCCTTAAATGCCATCAAGACTTGCCAGTTAGCATTGACAAATATTTTTACCGATACCTTCTTAAACACAGCAGTCAAACCAATGTTAAAAAAGCAATGAAAGATTACCTACTCAATCCTACAAAAAATAAAACCATAATGCCTGAAGCTTTTATCAATCGATTTGGAGTTAAAAACAAATCAAAACTCTCAAAGAAACAATTGGATATTGCACTTGATATTTATTGGCAAACATATAAGGTTTCTAATAAGTTAAAATGATTCTCATGATATCATGGTATAAATTCACAATCAATTCACTTTTATAATCTACAATTCTCTTATACATATCAAACAGTTGATATGTAAATAACATTTTAAGTTCTACTTGATTCGTTATCTTTTTAAGCTTGTACCTAACGTACCAGTGCAACTTAAAAAATAACCTTTCAAGTTTAATTTTAACAATTCATAGGAGATTACAATGAAAACAACAAGAATAGCAATTTTAGCTACTTTAGTCATCTTAGGAACAACATCTTTATTCGCATCAGGTACTGATTTATATAAACGATGTGCAGGTTGTCATGGTACAAATGGAGAAAAAAAAGCGCTAGGGAAAAGCCAAGCAATTACAGGTTGGGAAAAAAACAAAACATTTAAAGCACTTATGGGTTATAAAGATGGAAGTTATGGTGGAGCTATGAAAGGTGTTATGAAAGGTCAAGTTATAAGTTTAAGTAAAGAAGATCTAACTGCTTTATCTGAACACATATCAACACTAAAATAAAATTACAGGATATATTTATCCTGTAACAAGAAAAAATTAAAGAGGAGTTTATTATGAAAAAATTAATATTATTTTTACTCTTATCATTTGGTTTATTAATTGCAGACACTAGAGTCTATCACCAAAAAGTTGATGTTATTAAAAGTGAGCCACTTTATAAAACCATTTCAAAACAAGTTCCATATGAAGAGTGTTATAATGAAGAATACGAGCAAAAAGTCCCTACGTATTCCAACAGAAGAAAACACAAGGATGATAGTATTGGATTAGATACTTTATTAGGAGTTACAGGGGGAGTTGTTGTAGGTAATCAAATAGGCAAAGGGAATGGAAAAGTTGCTGCAAAAATCATTGGAGGACTACTTGGCGGTGTTATTGCACATGATATTAGAAACAGTCAAAAGTCAAACACACATCATGATGATTATTACTATGAAACAAAAAGTATTCGAAAATGTAAAACAAAATATGAATCATATGAAGAAGAAATACATGTAGGGTATAAAAACTATTTTTTATATAATGGTAAAGAAATCTATAAAATCACAAAAAGACCAAAAAAAAGAATTACTATCAAAAATACAATATCATTCTAAAACCATAGAGGATAAATTATTTATCCTCTAATGATCACAAAATACCCACAATAAATTATATGAATAAAAGTAATCTTTTGTTAAACTCATAGAAATAAACATTGGGAAAACACGTGGCTAGCTTTAATAGAAAACTAAAAAAACATCAAGAAAAAATTAACAAACAAAATGAAAAGAAAATAACGGCTGTGATGAATAGAGATAAAGACTTATTAACAAGTTATATCTCAGAAATCAACCTGACAAAATCATATGGAACTGAAAAAACCCTAGTAGTTGAAGATGAAGTTTTTCTAAATAATTTAGACAACTTTGTTAAAAACTTTGAAGAAATGGGAAAACAAGGCAAAGCTGAATTTGATGAAGGCAAAGCACAATTGGCATTTGCAGGAATTACAGACATTTTAGAAACAAAACAGTTAAGAGTTACAACACTTCGATATCTGATGCTAATTATTATTTTTCAGCTGTGGGATATTGAAAGATTTTATGACAGTGATGAATTTGAAAGTGTTTGTGAAAATTCCAATTTAAAACTGCTTCAAAATGGATTTTGGAGTGATAACTTATATGTAATACAATATATAAACAAATATTTTTATTTTGAATTTAATGATTCGGGTGCACTAAATATTAATATTAGATAATATTTATAGTTATTTAGATAAGATAACTCTATTTTTAAACTAATATAACAACAAGTAAAGGGTAAATTAATTTTATGAATACTGATATAAATTTAACTGAAGATCAAGAAGATTGTTTACAAGAGCTAATGAATATTGCGTATGGATCAGCAACTGCAGCAATTTCAAATATTCTTGATGCCTTTGCAACATTAGGTGTTCCTAAAATAAGTATCATTGATACCAAAGATTTAAAAACACATTTACTTACAGACATAGAAGTTGAAGATTCTCATTTTATATCGTCTCAAATATTAAATGGTAAAATTGCAGGAGAGAGCTTGTTTATTATAGGTGAAAAATCTTCAATAAATATGGCAAAAGAATTTGGTTTAGAAGATGATGAAATTACACAAGCAGAACTGTGTGATATCATTTTAGAAATAACCAATATATTATCATCTGCAACCATAAGTAAACTGGCTT
>Ga0209707_1000451_pt1 | contig 25039 bp, 23 predicted proteins | sample EN4Hudsemesocosm_FD_184630 | JGI IMG/M metagenome (GOLD analysis project Ga0209707, IMG submission 184630) | Methane-oxidizing microbial communities from mesocosms in the Hudson Canyon - EN4B Hudson Canyon (SPAdes) (version 2) | ecosystem: Environmental > Aquatic > Marine > Cold seeps | place... | reverse complement strand
ATAATCTGACGTAGGTTCATTATCCGTGACTACAGCACTCATTGTTAGGCCAGCTAAATGAGGAATAACTGATGCGACTTGTTGAGCATGACCAATAATAAGAATGCGACCAGCCGAATTAAATTCCACTAAATCAATTGGCATGATGTCTATTTCACCAGCGTGTTGTACTGCTTTATGCAAGTCGGTCTTCCTCATTATCTTGTTCATTATCATCGCTTTCTTCAGCTTGAGAATCAGCAATGTCTTGTTGTTTTTCTGCTTCTATCTCTGGTTCTGGTCGTGTTTTTTCTTCTGCTAAGCGAAGCATGCGTTTCATTTCTTGTGTGACGACATCACCTAAACCACTAAATTTGGTGAAATCTTCATCATATTCGTTCATGTGGTCAACATCATTAAACTCCGGCTGCTTAAATAAAGCGGCTAAAGCCTGTTGTTTAATATCATCGTCAACATCATCTTGTTGCCATAGTGGAGCTTCACTCTCATCAGGGTCAGATATATCTTCAGCAATTGGGGCAGGCTTTACATCATCTGTACTTTGCTGATTCTCTTGTTCTAACTCTTCATTAGGAGAGCTCTTTCGACGTGACCAGCGTGATAAAAAAGCTTCATCTTTATCTGTCATCGCTTGTTATCACTATTATGCCATTTCTGCCGACGACGTTTTTTAGGTTCCTCAGGTTGATAGTGTGCCAACACAAACCGTTCTAAAAAAATGCCCAGCTCATCAGATAAGGCGGTACTAAATACATCTTCACCCGTTTCCATATAAGAGGCGGCCTCATCATAATCTACTGTCAATAATAATGGTTTAGGTGAACTCGAAACATCCTCATTCTGGCTACAAACTAGATATACCTTAGGTTCATCAGATACTAGGTTGTGATAATAAGAATCACAATGCAGTGGATAAAGCTGCAATTGTAAATCAGGCCATAGATGTAGTTCGCCTTTCTCTTCTATTTGTTGAAGTTCCTCCTGAGATAAGCCCGGCACAACCCCTTTCAAACTCCATACGTCATTGCCCCATGGATGCTGGCTGGTTTGTTTCAGCATTACAGCCGAAGCTATAAAACGATCAGAAGGAGTTTCTGCCATTCAGCTTACTCAGCCACTTCAACATCTGTCACCTTTTGCAAACCTCTTGGCAATTTATTGCCTCGTTTGCCACGCTCACCCGTGTAATGGGTAATATCAGCTGGTTTCAATGTTAAATGTCGTTTACCTGCATGCAAAGTTAAACTACGACTTTCAGGAATGACCGTAACAGAATGCAACCACTCTTGTTTAGCACTAAAGCGGGCTTGTGTAATATTAATTAAGCGAACACCTTTACCCTTATTAAGCTTTGGCATTTCACTCGCTGCAAACACCAATAAGCGACCATCTCCAGCCGTCACAGCTAGCTGATCAGTGCCGATACTATCTAGCCACAAGACTGGTAATATTTCAGCACCTTCGGGTAGATTGAATAAGGCTTTACCCGCCTTATTCTTAGCCAGCAAATTATCTAGTGTTGTTATAAAACCATAACCAGCCGTATTAGATAATAATAGAGGTTTATCCATATCTCCAGCTAATACTGCAACAAACCTAGCATCAGCAGGACACTGGAAGCGTCCACTTAATGGTTCTCCTTGTCCTCGTGCAGATGGCAGAGTATGTGCGGCAACAGAATAACTTCGTCCCGTTGAATCTAAAAAGACAATCTGTTGATTACTTCGTGCTTTCACCGATGTCATATAACGATCACCAGTACGGTAATTTAAGCCTTCGGCATCGACATCATGACCTTTTGCTGCTCGAACCCAGCCACTTTCCGACAATACAATCGTTACAGGCTCAGTTGGTAACAGCTCCATTTCACTGAGTGCTTTGGCAGCATCACGAGTAACAATCTGTGAACGACGATCATCACCAAACTTTTCAGCATCCGCTGTCAGCTCTTTACGAATCAACGTTTTTAAGCGTGTATCAGAACTCAGTAATAGTTCTAATGATTTCTGTTCTTTCGTAAGCTCATCAATCTCGCCACGAATTTTCATTTCTTCTAATTTAGCTAAATGGCGTAGTTTCAATTCTAAAACTGATTCTGCTTGACGATCTGTAATTCCAAACCGTTCCATCAATACGGACTTAGGCTCATCTTCAGTACGGATAATCGCAATCACTTCATCGATATTAAGATAGGCAACTAACAAACCTTCCAATACATGGAGGCGATCAATAATTTTATCTAGGCGATATTGCAGGCGGCGACGCACTGTTTCAGTACGATAAGTCAGCCATTCTAATAATAAACTGCGTAAATCTTTAACTTGAGGTCTACCATCCAAGCCAATCATATTCATATTAACGCGATGGCTTTTTTCTAAATCTGTTGATGCAAATAAATGCGACATCAAGCCATCAATATCAACACGGTTAGATCGAGGGACAATAACTAATCTTACTGGGTTTTCATGATCCGATTCATCACGCAAATCAGCCACCATCGGTAGCTTCTTATTTTGCATTTGAGTGGCAATCTGTTCAATTATTTTTGCACCAGATACTTGGTATGGCAGTGCATGAATAATGAGTTCATCACCTTCTTTACTGTAACAAGCACGCTGACGAACACTACCCCGACCTGTGGTGTATATTTTTACGATATCTTCACGAGATGAAACAATCTCACCACTGGTTGGGAAATCAGGGCCTTGAATATCTTCAAGTAAGTCCTCTAATTTGCTGCTTGGTTTTTTCAACAATCGTAAACACGCAGTCACCACTTCACGTAAATTGTGTGGTGGAATATCCGTCGCCATACCTACCGCAATACCACTACCACCATTGAGTAAGATATTCGGTAAACGTGCAGGCAATAGCTCAGGTTCATTCATCGTGCCATCAAAATTAGGCGTCCAATTAACCGTACCTTGGCCCAACTCACCTAATAAAGTCTGTGCATAAGCCGTTAATTTTGATTCGGTGTAACGCATAGCTGCGAATGATTTAGGATCATCCATCGATCCCCAGTTTCCTTGCCCGTCAATCAATGGATGTCTATATGAGAAAGGTTGTGCCATCAATACCATGGCTTCATAACAGGCTGAATCACCATGCGGGTGATATTTACCCAATACATCACCAACTGTTCGGGCTGATTTTTTATGTTTTGAAGCAGCACTTAAACCGAGCTCTGACATCGCATAGATAATACGACGCTGCACAGGTTTCAAACCATCACCGACATTCGGCAAGGCGCGATCTAAAATAACGTACATCGAATAATCTAAATACGCTTTTTCAGTAAAGTCTCGAACGGGTAAGCGTTCTAAATCATCAACTAATGAACTCATTCTTATAGATCTCGTTTCATATTAAACCGTCGCCAAGTCGCCTTGCTCTTCAAGCCATTCTTTTCTATCTGGTGCACGTTTTTTAGCCAATAACCTATCCATTGCTTCATTTGTGCTTCTGATATCTTCACTTTCTATGTCATCTTCAATGGTAAGTCGGATTAAACGTCGCGTATCAGGTGCCATTGTCGTTTCTCTCAATTGAAGAGGATTCATTTCACCTAATCCTTTGAAACGTTGCACATTGACCTTGCCTTTAATTTTATCTTTTTCAATTCTGTCTAGAATGATTTGTCGTTCTTCATCATCTAAAGCATAAAACACCTGCTTACCCACATCGACACGATATAACGGCGGCATAGCTACACAGATATGACCTTTTTCAACTAAAGGTCTGAAGTGTTTTACGAATAAGGCACATAAAAGTGTCGCAATATGAGCACCATCAGAATCGGCATCGGCAAGAATACAAATTTTGCCATAACGTAATCCTGATAAATCATCTGAACTAGGATCAACACCGATTGCTACAGCAATATCATGCACTTCTTGTGAGGCTAATACTTGGCCAGAATCGACTTCCCATGTGTTGAGGATCTTTCCTCGTAACGGCATGATTGCTTGAAATTCACGCTCACGACCTTGCTTGGCACTACCACCAGCAGAATCCCCTTCCACTAAGAATAATTCCGTACGCGTCACGTCTTGAGAAGAACAATCTGATAGTTTACCCGGCAAAGTTGGACCTGATTGCACTCGCTTACGAATGACTTTTTTAGCTTGCTTTAAGCGTGACTGGGCACTATTAATCGCTAATTCGGCAATTTTCTCACCATCTTCAGTATGATGATTTAACCATAAACTAAAGGCATCTTTTACGGCGCCAGATACAAATCCAGCACATTGACGTGATGATAGTCGTTCTTTTGTTTGTCCTGAAAACTGTGGATCTTGTAATTTAACAGACAATACATAACAACACTGAGTCCACACATCTTCAGGAGAGAGTTTTACCCCACGTGGTAATAAACTTCGGAACTCACAAAATTCACGTAGTGCATCTAATAGCCCCGTACGCAAACCATTAACATGCGTACCACCTTGCGCCGTAGGAATTAAGTTAACGTAACTTTCAGCTAATTCTTCACCCACTTCTTGTTGCCACATTAAAGCCCAATCAACTTGTTCCTTGTCACCAGCAATATGACCAACAAAAGGTTCTGCAGGTACACACGGTTGATCGGTCATCATTGAGCTTAAATAACTATTTAAACCATCCTCATAACACCAACGGTCTACTATCTTCTCTTCAGCAGAGTAATCCGTAAATGTCACTATTAGGCCAGGACAAAGTACCGCCTTAGCTCTTAAAACATGACGTAGGCGTGAAACTAAGAACTTTGGTAAATCAAAATAGGATTCATCAGGCCAAAAACGAACGGTTGTTCCTGTATTACGCTTGCCTACCGCCCCGATCTCTTTAAGCTCTTCTACTTTATGGCCATTCTCAAAAGCAATGGAATATTCTTTTGCATCACGCCGAATTTTAACTTCAAGACGGGTAGATAGAGCATTAACAACAGAAACACCTACACCATGTAGGCCCCCTGAGAATTCATAGTTTTTATTTGAGAACTTACCACCCGCATGTAAGCGAGTTAAGATAACTTCAACGCCGGGAACACCTTCTTCAGGATGAATATCAACCGGCATGCCGCGACCATCATCAACCACTTCTAATGAATTATCCGCATGCAAAGTAACGTGAACTTGTGTAGCAAAATGGGCGACCGCTTCATCAATACTATTATCAATAACCTCTTGTGCCAAGTGGTTAGGCCGCGTGGTATCGGTATACATGCCCGGTCTTTTTTGTACCGGTTCTAATCCTTTTAAAACCTCAATGGCCGAGGCATCGTATTCATTAGTCATAATCATAACTTCTTAATTATTTGTGCCCGAAGAGTAGCAGGTGACGAGTCAAAACAACAAGCATTAATCCTAAATTTAAATATTTAGCGTTGGTATGGTATCTTCAATTGCTACGCTATAATGTTAAAGGTAGAGTTGCAATACGAGTACAAAAAGAGATAATTATAAAATGATAAAATTAACCTTTAGAATTTTTGCCAGTTTATTTTTATTCGCAGCCATTGTTGCTTGCGATCAAGGTGAGCAAGCATATCAACCTGAATTTACTGAACAGTCATCCTCCAGTGCCAATATCTATCTGTTTGGTATTCACCCATTACATAACCCTCAGCGCCTACACAAACTATATGGTCCAATCATGGGCTATTTAGAGCAGAATATTGATGGGGCGAAATTCAAAGTTGAAGCATCTCGCAATTACAATGAGTTTGATAAAAAGCTCTACGCAGGAAAGTTTGATTTTGCCTTACCGAATCCTTTCCAGACACTTAATTCTCTTCAGCATGGTTATCGCGTCTTTGGCAAAATGGGTGACGATGAAAATTTTCGCGGTATTTTTCTTACTCGCAAAGATAGTGCAATAGAACTACCCACAGATCTCAAAGGAAAAAAAGTTAGTTACCCAGCTAAGACCGCGCTTGCGGCGACCATGATGCCACAATATTACCTACAAACTCATGGTGTAGACATCACTCAAGATATTGAGAACCTCTATGTTGGCTCTCAAGAATCTTCAATTATGAATGCCTACTTAGGTAATGTCTCGGCCGCAGCCACGTGGCCAATACCATGGCTCGCATTTCAACAAGAACATGCTGACAAAGCGGCATTATTAGAACTGAAATGGCAAACAGAACCCCTCATTAATAATGGACTAGTTGCCCGTGATGATATGCCAGATGAATTAGTTCAACGCGTTGCGACATTACTCTCCACATTGCATGAATCTCCTGAAGGTCAAATCATGTTGGCCAAATTACCAATATCACGCTTTGAACTTGCCGATGATGATACTTTCAATGTGATCCAAGACTTCCTTAACAAATTTCACCAAACCATTCCGAACCAACCAGAATGAAATCACTCCATCATTTCTGGTTCGGGTCAATCCGTCGCCAGCTCACCCTCTCTTTTGCTTTAGTGACCGGCCTTCTCACGTTTGGCTTTAACTATCAGCTAGTACAAGATGAGCGTGATTTTCTAATGAAACAAAGTCTAGATCACACTGTTGAGCTAGCCCAGTCTATTGCTGTGAGTAGCGCTTCTTGGCTTATTGCAGATGATGTTGTCGGCTTACAAGAAATCTTGCATGGCATCACTGAAAACCCCCAGCTTAAATATGCCATGGTGATATCGCCAGAAGGACGAGTAATGGCAGCCAATGATCCAGCAACCATTGGCTTATATATGCACGATGAAATCAGCCAGAAAATCATCACTGCTGACACCGTTCAACAATTAATATTATTGAACAACAAAAATATGGTTGATGTGGCTGTACCGGTTATAGCTCACTCTCTCCCTATAGGTTGGGTCCGAATTGCTTGGGGAAGAGATATAGTTAACGCTAAACTAGCCAAGGTAACGAGAGAAAGTACAATATTGGGACTCGTTGCCATCGTAATTAGTATTCTGGTTGCGCTACTGCTGTCAAAAGGATTAACAGCAAATTTAAATCGTGTTATTCAAGTTGCCAATCAAGTGCATGCTGGTCAGCGTGATATGCGTATTGATAACGTTAATGAAGGCGAAATAGGCCAGCTTGCCACTGATATAAATAGTATGCTGGATGCACTTCAAATAGCCAATCAACATAATGAATTACTGTTGAATTCCATTGGTGGTGGTATTTATGGCGTAGATCTGGATGGAATAACTACATTCATGAACCCAGCTGGTGCCGATATGCTCGGCTATACAATGAATGAGCTGGTAGGCAAGCAGATACATGAACTCATACATCATACTCATAATGATGGCAGTCATTATCCAATACAAGAATGTAAAATTTATGCATCATCTCGCCAAGGCGTCATAAACCATGTTTCTGACGAAGTATTCTGGCGTAAGGATAACTCAAACTTTCCTGTTGAGTACATCAGCACGCCCATTATTCAAGACGGTAAAATCACCGGTTCTGTCGTCTCTTTCAACGATATAACACCTCAAAAAGAGAATGAAGAGATCATCTGGCATCAGGCTAATTTTGATCCTTTAACTGAATTACCTAACCGACGTTTATTTCAAGAACATTTAGATCACGAGATAAAACGAACAAATCGCTCAAAACTCTCTTTTGCACTCATCTTCCTTGATCTTGATCATTTTAAAGAGATTAATGACACCCTTGGTCATGATATGGGCGATATCCTATTACAAGAAGCAGCGCAACGCCTGAGTAGCTGCGTACGTGAAACGGATATAGTCGCACGTATGGGAGGCGATGAATTTACCATCATTTTGACAGAGTTAAGGTCTCCCAAAATTATCAACCGTATCACACAGAACATCCTTCAAAAATTATCTGAACCGTTCATGCTGAATAAGAAATTATCCTATCTCTCAGCAAGTATAGGTATTACGATTTATCCTGAAGATTCAACCACAGCTATAGCATTACTAAAAAATGCCGATCAAGCAATGTATGAGGCGAAATCTCAAGGTCGAAACCAAGTTCAATACTTCACGTCCTCTTTACAAGAGTCTGCTCAGAGTAGGATGTCATTAATTAATGATTTACATGACGCATTAAGTAAAGAACAATTCAGAGTGTTTTATCAACCTATCATCGAGGTTAAGACAGGTAAAATCCATAAAGCCGAGGCCTTGGTACGCTGGCAACACCCTTCACGAGGCTTAGTAAGTCCAATTGAGTTTATTCCTACTGCTGAAGATACGGGTATGATTGTTGATATCGGTGACTGGGTCTTCGAGCAAGCAGCCCAACAAGTCAAAAAATGGCGTATATCATATGATAAAACATTCCAAATTAGTGTTAATAAATCACCCGTACAATTTAAACATGATCTAAGTATCACCCATCAAAAGTGGTTTGAATATTTAACAAGTCTGGAGCTCACTGGACAAAGTATCACCATAGAGATTACTGAGGGCATCTTAATGGACTCCGATGATCAAGTTAAGACTCAATTACTGGTATTCCGAGATGCCGGTGTTCAAGTTGCACTTGATGATTTCGGCACCGGCTATTCATCTCTCGCTTACCTCAAAAAATTCGATATCGACTACATCAAAATAGATCAGGCTTTTGTGAAAAATCTTTCTATCGGTTCCGAAGATCTGGCTCTGTGTGAAGCAATTATCGTCATGGCTCACAAGCTCAACATCCAAGTCATCGCAGAAGGTGTTGAAACACAAACACAATTTGATTTGTTAGCCGAGGCAGGTTGCGATTATGCTCAAGGTTACTTATTTTCAAAACCTGTGCCAGCAGATGAGTTTGAAAAACTACTCCAACTCTGATGTTTTGCCACTCGTTCTTCTACCGCTTGCCAAGAGGAACCTTGACAGCTTTTATAAAGCGAGTAACATGCTTATATATTATCATTCTCTAATATAGGTGTTTCAATGAATATTGACCGTATCGTTCTAGCCTTTGCTGGCAGTGTTATTTTACTAAGTGTTCTACTCTCTAACATTCACCACCCTGCTTGGATGTGGTTGACTGTGTTTGTGGGTGCCAACCTATTACAAGCTGCATTTACAGGCTTTTGTCCTTTAGCCAAAATGCTTAAAGCGGCTGGCAAAAAAGCAGGTCATGCTTTTGATTAACTCGATTGGTATTTTAAAATGAAAAAATTACTTTTAGTCTTAGCCATATTATCAAGCAATGCTGTTGCTCATGAACATCAACAGTTCACCCAACAAAGCCAAGCTGCCATTAAAGAGTTTGCAGGCACATTAAAAGGCTCGCTCGTAGCAGCAATGAAGTCTGGTGGGCCAATTGAAGCAATCACCGTCTGTAATCAAGTTGCACCTGTTATTGCTGCTGAATTATCCAAAAAATATGATATGGAGATCGCTCGTACTAGCTTGAAAGTTCGTAATCAAAGCAATAAAGCTGATAATTGGGAAAGCAGTGTTTTAACCCAGTTTGAACAGCTTAAAGAGAATGGTGATCCTATTCAATCATTAGTCTTTAGTGAGATTATCAATATTGATAACTCCCAAGAGATGCGCATGATGAAAGCTATTCCAACGGGGAAAGTATGTTTAAAATGTCATGGTAGTAATATTGATGAATCTGTTCAAAAAAGACTTCATGAACTTTATCCTGATGACCAAGCAACAGGCTTTAAACTTGGTGATATACGTGGTGCATTTACTATTCGTAAAGTTGTAGAGCAATAAACAAAAAAGCCCACATACTCATCATTACAGTATGTGGGCTTTTTAAATATCGTTACTTAAAACTTATTTCAATGAAATAGTTTCTGTTCGACCTTTCATCTCAATATTTAGTTTATCTTCACTTGATAACCAACCAATAGCACGCTGTACCGATTTTGTATCTAAGCTTGTATCTTTAGTAATTTTTGTTGCACTGCTTGCACCATTTGTATCTAGGTATTTCCACAATACACCTGCTGCCGCACCGATTGAATCTGCCATGTTTAACTCCATTTTCAAATTATTTAGTATTTAAGAAATACTTTGAAAATGAATCAAAGCATTGTTTAAGCAATGATTTTACACTATAGGTTACTGTTATTAATAGAGAACATTTTCCCGATCTTTAGTCTCATCAGTTTCTTCTATTTCTTGTTCAACTTCCCAGCTATATTTTTTCTCTGGTGGCTTAGGATCCTTATTCCGGAAAGCTACGGCACATATCACGCCCATTAATGCACCAAATAAATGTGTTTCAAATGATATTTCTTCTTTGGTCGGCAATACGCCCCACACCATGCTGCCATAAAGGAAAAATACGATCATTGCCAAAGCCATGGCGGGTTTATCTCTTCTTATCACTCCGATTAGAAACAAGAAAAACATCATGCCATGTGTTAGGCCACTTGCTCCAAAATGATAGGCATCACGTGCAAACAACCACACCCCCAATCCTGAACCAAAATAAATAATTAACAAGGTTGCTTTAGCAGATTTTGGATATTCATAAAATAAAGCAGTTGTTAAAATAAACATCGCTAAAGTATTTGAAAATAGATGTTCGAATGAACCATGAATCATGGGAGCAAGAATAATACCTAATAGACCTGAGAGCTCTCGCGGTTCGATACCAACAATATTAAAGTGCAGATTAAATGCTAACTCCACTCCTTTTATTAACCATACAACAATAATGGCAAAAATCACTTTAACCGCAATGGGTTTTAATAATGTGGGGCTTTCAGATTCCACTTTTTAAAGCCTGTTCGATTGAATGACACGCATCCATAATGACTTTTCTTGGTGCGGCAATATTCATTCGCATAAAGCCACTTCCTGAGCTACCAAAGCTAATCCCCGGGTTCATTCCTACTTTTGCTTTATTGATAAAAAAAGATTTTAATTCATCATCCGTTAAACCCAGTTCACGACAATCTAGCCACAATAGATAAGTCCCTTGTGAATCGATCATCGTGATATTTGGCAACTTTGTATCTACAAACTCACCGACTTGTCTACGTGTTTCATTAAGGTAATCCATTAAGTCATCTAACCACTGCTCACCATCACGATACGCAGCCTCAAATGCCGTAATGCTAAATGGATTGCTTGCTTGCACATGCCAGCTATCAAATATTTTTTTAATCGCTTGCCAGTCTTCTCGTCTATTAGTAACCAGACAAGATAAGCCTAAACCGGGAATATTAAATGTTTTACTCGGTGAAATAGCTGTAACAATAGCAATATCATCAGCTAATGTTGCTAGGGGAATATGTTGATAATCCGGATAAATAAGATCCGCATGAATTTCATCGGAAATTATTGTTAAGTCATAACGTCTAGCAATATCTAATATGCCTTCCAGTTCCTCTTTTAACCACACTCTACCAGCTGGATTATGTGGCGAACATAATAGTAATAACTTTGCACCCGATGCAGCACACTGTTCTAGGTGCTCAAAATCAATACTATATTCACCCTGCTCTAGTTTCAGAGGATTTTCTATTAATGTTCGCTGAGTTTCAGTAATGGCTGAAAAGAAAGGTGGATAGATAGGTGGCTGGATAATCACACCATCACCTGGTTCAGATAATGCCTCAATTGCAGCATGCATCGAGGGCACAACACCGGGACACATTAAGATAGATTTCTTTTCAATCTGCCAATGATGTCTTAATTTGAACCAATCTAGCATCGATTCAAATAAACTATCTGGGTATAAGGTATAACCATAAATTGGATGGCTGGCACGTTGAACGAGTGCCTCAGTGACAGCCTGAGGTGCAGCTAAGTCCATATCTGCAACCCACAATGGAATAATGTCCTCTGTGCCAAAATATGCCTTACGAGCATCATGTTTGAGACTAGATGTCCCTGCCCGCTCTATATTTTTGTCAAAACTATGTGTCATTATCGTTTTTTCCAAAGTGTGACATCCGATAAGGTATGTTGAAACTTTCTACTCGTTTCCCGAATAACAAAAGGGACTTGTTGAGCTGGCTCCATCAAATCAAAATGCGCTTCTAGAATAGATTTTAAACCATCTAAAGTTGTGACGTTTTCACCATCTTTTTTAAGCCCACCTAACCAGTTTTCTTTCTTGGTATGTTCTTCTAACCAAGTGTAAGGCGATGCAATTAATAATACGCCCCCTGAATTTATGCGTTCATGGATAGTTCTTAAGAATAAGGCGGGATCATATAATCTATCAATAAGATTGGCAGCCAATACCAAGTCATAGCCATTAAAATTCGCTTTCAAATTACAGGCATCACCCTGTAAAAACGCCACTTTGTCACTGACCAAATCTAAACCCAATTCTGCTAAATGTCGTTCGCGATAAAGTAACAGCTCACCTTCATCAGCAATGCTGTAACGAATTACGCCTTGATCGGCAAGCTGTACGCCTAAATTGATTAATCGAGCAGAAAAATCAATACCTGTAACATGATCAAAATGTTTCGCTAACTCAAAGCTTGCTCGCCCTACCGCACAACCGATATCTAATGCTCTTTTTGCTGCTTGCTCGCCTAATGCTTTAATCGCTATATTCGCCAAGGTCTGAGGGAAGTTGGCCACGTCATAATAACGATCACCATAATGAAACTCAGCATATTCTGACAACATCTTGTCATTTTCATAATTCGACACTATTTGTTCCTCAAGTGCATCAGCCTCAACATAACGAAAGCCCGCATGTTGGAAAAAGTGTTGTCTAAAAGCATAACGGGCATCTTTAAGGCTCTCATTACCAGACGATATCCATGAGCCACCTTTAAATAAGTTATGTCGACCATCATAAGTCGGCATGGTGAAATCATCGTAAAAGGGATGAACCTTAAAGCCATCAAGAGGGTAAATTGCCGTTTCTGTCCACTGCCAGACATTACCCACCACATCATACAGTTCGCCATGAAGAAAACGGTTTACAGGGCAAGGAGAAGCCCCATGATCATGATGAATATTAGCCGTTGCTTGCTCGCCATCTTTTAATTCATTGATGCCAGAGTGATCGTAAATCCGAACCCACTCATCTTCTGTTGGTAATCTGATTAATTGGCCAGTTTGTCTCGCTTTCCAATTACAAAATGCTTTCGCTTCATGATAATTAACCTCAACAGGCCAATCCCATGGCATAGCAACCACTTCAGTCATCAATCGCAACTGCCATTCATCATTTATTCTAATCCAAAAACTAGGATGTTCAGCCTGTGAAAAGTTTAACCACTGTAAACCTTCATCATGCCAATAATGTTCATGCTGATAAGCTTTAGCTTCAACAAAAGCTAAAAACTCCTGATTACTGACCAGAAATTTGCTTGCTTTAAATTCACTAACGTCAGCTTGATGTGAACCATATTCGTTGTCCCAACCATAAACATCATCATCTGATTTACCTAGATCTACTTTACCCGCTGGAATAGTGATGAGTTCATTATAGGGAGCATTTGAAGTTTCTTGCCATGCTTGCCATAAAGGCTGTGTCTGTACAAGCTCTAAGGTTTGTTGGCGAATCAATACCGAAGAAGTCTCAATGTGGATCTGCTCATGCTCGATCCCCATCATAATTGTCCACCAAGGATGTTCCCAGTCAATCGGTAATGTCAGTGGTGCAGTCTCAATTAAGTCATTGATCACTTGCTTAAGTTTTTGCCTATAGGCTTTGACTTCGGCAACATTTGGCCATTGATAGTTTGATTCATCAAGATCATCCCAGCTCATCTCATCAACACCAATTGCAAACATTGATTCAAACTGTGGATTAATTCGTTTATCAATCAATCCAGATAAAATAAGTTTATTGATGAAAAAGGTAGCAGTATGACCGTAATAAAAGATCAAAGGATGGCGTAATGGAATTGGCTTTTGATAATAAGCTAGATCAGATGCTAAGGTTTCAAATAGTGATTCATAACATTCAAATGTCGCATTGAAATAGGCTGAAATCTCTTTTCTTTTTGCTGCAACATCATGACCTGTTAGGGATGGTGTCCTCAAAAACTGTGCAGAAGACATTTAAATGTCCTTTTTATTTGTAAAACTAGAAATACTAGACATTTGAAAGTAGCAAACGTTACAACATAAAACAAGTTGAGACCTTTCAAGCTAACTGATTTGTGCAGCCAACCATGCCGTCTTAGCTGAGAGCTCTACCGAACAACTCCATTTATAAGCTAAATTGATTGTTTCAGCACAAGCATAAACGCCATGACCTTTAACTACTGCCACTTTATATTCTTTTAACTTTACAGCAACTGCAGCAGGCGCTAGCTCAACATAATTATCATAAGGAATAGAAATAACAGGGACTACTGGGAAGTAATACTGTCCTTCAAAATCAGCAGGCACAAAATCATTGCCATTCAGTGTCATTGCCACAGCATGAGGCCCATGGCTGTGTATTACTGCTCTAGCATGTGGATTGTTTTGATAGACTTGAATATGCAAGGGGGCATCCAATGAAGCGCCTTCTTCCATCAAACCATCAATATGACATTGAACTAAATCATCTGCTTGCAAGGTATCAGCACAGCAGCCTGTTGGAGTTACCCATATTTCATCATGAAAGCGAAAAGAAGCATTGCCACTATGGGAATCATTACAGCCATATTGGCGTAACCAAAGGTAATGCTCTACTAATTGCTGTTTTAATTGTTCACGATTCATCAGTCTGCTTTTTTTCTAATTGGGCATCAACATGGCGTAACCATTGACCAGCCTGATTACGTTCATTTTCAAAAGCGATTGCTTTAGCAAATTGTGCTTTAGCTTCGGGTAAATTTCCTAAATGAAATTGAGTCATTCCTAGAAGTAAAAATGCTGTGCCTCGATGTTTACCTTCAAGTTTTTGTAAGCTCATAGCTAAAGGAGACGTCGCTTGTTTCCATTGTTCCATACCAAAAAGCACACGAGCATACTTTAAGTCTGATTCACCACTTTGATCAAGTTTAGCTACTTTTTCTAGAATTTCAGCTGATTTTTCATTTTCTTTAGCCGCTAACCAGCTTTCAGCTAAACGATTCATATTGTCAAAATCAGCATTAATAGTACCGTTATCTAATCCTTCAGTTAACAGCTGTGCAGACTTATACGGAATATGTAAATAACGATACATATCTGCCATATTGATGAGTGTTTTAGGATCACCCAGCTCTAAACGTTGAGCAAGCATCTTCACTGCTAAACCCGTAAATTCTTTGTTTTGTTGTAAATAAAGTGCTGAAAGTTGTGACCAATATGTTTTTTGGTAGGGATAACGAGGTATTAATGATTCCAATACCTTAATGGCTGACTTGTACTGTTTTAATTCTAAGTGGGCTGAAAGTAAAACCTGATACCAAGACTCTTTTGCTGATTTATCATTCTTGATAGCGATACGAATATGCTCAATCGTTTTATTGTAATTTTGAACTCGATAGTAGGCGCTGGCAAGTAACACATGGGCACTATTAGGCGGCGTTGTTTCAGCTTCCAACCATTGTTCTAATAAAGAGATCCCCTCTTTATATTGTTCATCTGCTAACAGTAATTGAGCTAAATTATATTTGAGATTATGACTCGCTTTTTCTGGCAATGCATTGGAACTAAGAGCTTGCTGAAATAGCTTACTTGCTTGACCATAGTTTTCTTGTGACGAATATAAATATCCCAAAGTCTGCTGAACCATGGCCATTTCATATGAGCCTTCACCCACTTTTTGCAATAAGCTTTTTAATGTAATTTCAGCCTCAGAATACTTTTCTTCTGCCATTGATTCTTGAGCTGCATTCAACACCTTATAGGTCTTTTCCGTCAATAAATACTGGCTATCTTGTTTAGCTATCGCATTTGCCGTCAGCAGTAGTGATAACACTAAACCAAGCATTTTAATATCAGATAATCTCATTATTTCGCCAACTTGAATTCTATTTCTTGCGTCGCTTGACGTTCGACAGGCTGACCATCAACCATTTTAGGTTTGAATTTCCATTTTAAAATAGCCTTGATTGCAGCTTTATCAAAAACTTTTTTTGTCGTCGCATTAACGACAACAGGATCTCGAACCTGACCGTCTTTAGTGATCGTAAAAGATACTGTCACGATGCCTTCTAAACCGCGGCGTGATGCGGAACGAGGATATCGTGGTGGAATGCGTACTAATGGAATTACATCATCATCCATCATGGGTGCAACTTGTGGTGTTGGAACAGCTATAGGTGCTGGCCCTGATGCAAAATCACCTAAGTACGGACCACCAGCAATATTGAGTGGTACATCAATACGTGGTACATCAATCTTTGGTGTAGGCGCTTTTAGTTTGTCAGCTTGTGGTGCTGGTGCCTTTGGGGGTGGCGGTGGTTTTTTCGGTGGTGGTGGCTTTTTAGGGAGCTCTCGCTTCTTAGTTTCTGTTCTCGTCTCGCGTTTTAGGCGAACAAAATCCAGTAATCGAATATCTTCCGTCACCAAACGTTCAATACTCTTAGACGATGTCATTTGCTGCATCAAAGTAAATAAACCAATGTTCACCAATATTGCAAGAATCAACCCAATGGTTAAACGCATCTAATGATTATCCTTAATCACGTTCAGCGGCAATAGATACATTAGCAACACCAGCTAGGCGCGCTTGATCCATCACCTCAATTAACAAACCTGTTTTCGATTCCTTATCCGCCAAAATAATCACCGAACCTTCTGGGTTCTCCGCATGCATACGTTCAACGTTTGCACGCACGGCACGGCGATCAACTTGGCGTTTATCCATCCACACTTCACCATTAGGCTTAATAGCAATCAATATATTGGCATGCTCTTTTTTAACAGCTGTTTTAGCAGATGGACGACTTACGTCTACCCCTGTTTCTTTAACAAAAGAAGTTGTTACAATAAAAAAGATCAGTAGGATAAACACCATATCAATCAAGGGTGTCATATTCACTTCAGCAATAGCACCACTTTGGCGGCGTGAGTGTCGGTTTCTCATAATTTAAATCTCAATTCCATTTAATCCCTACGCAGTGCATCTGCAACATTATCAACAGAATGAGTGACTCTTTGTTCTAGTTGAGCACTAAAGTACATTCCAGATAATGCAGCCAGCAATCCACCCATCGTAGTAATTAAGGCGACAGAAATACCACCAGCCATGCCTCGTGCATTACCAGTGCCAAATACAGTCAACACATCAAAGGTCTGAATCATGCCATCAACTGTGCCCAATAAACCTAACATCGGTAATGCAGCAATTAAGGTGCGAATAGACATTAAATATTGCTTTAATGAAGCCGTAGTCTCAGAGATCATTCCCTGACGTATTTGGTGGGCATACCAACTATTACGATCCGTTCTTTGCTGCCAAGTCGCAATAAGTGTTTTGACTTTTTTCGGGTGAGTTAAATATACAAACGCATATCGCTCTAAAATCAATGTCCACATCACTACCGAGGCAATCAAAATAGCCCACAGTACTAAACCGCCACTTTCCAGCAGCAGTTGAATATTAAACAGATTATTTGTCAGTGCTTCCATTCTGCTTCTCTGCATTATGAGCAACTAATGCTGCACTTTCTTCATCTAAAATCTGAACTAAACGATTACTTTTACTCGATATCGCACTGTGAATTAACAAGATAGGTATAGCGACCGCTAAGCCAAGCTCAGTTGTCACCAATGCTTGAGAAATACCACCCGACATCAGTTTGGGGTCGCCTGTACCAAAGAGGGTTATAGACTGGAATGTTTCGATCATGCCGGAAACGGTACCCAAAAGCCCTAACATTGGTGCTATTGCCGCTAAAACGGCTAAAGTTATTAATCCACGTTCAATTTTAGGGATCTCACGCAATATAGCTTCATCCAATTTTAAAGATAACGTTTCAACATCATTCTCTTTATCATTACTATAAACCGATAAAATTCGACCCAGTGGGTTTTTAAGACTGACTTCACTTTGTTTTTGTTGTTTAGCAATACCTTGACCAACAACTGTCAGGAAGATAAAACGCTGTAATGCGATCAACAATCCGATAACACCCAAACCTAAAATGATATAGCCAATCCAGCCACCTTGTTGAATTCGTTCTTTTAAATCAGGCGATTGAACTAACAGTGCCATCAGTGCACCACGTGTAGGATCTACAACGACAGCTTGTATTGATCCATCTGTTATCTGTTCAAAATCAGCAACAAGATCTTGTAAACGTTCAACCGGTTGGCGACCCAGCTCTACAAGACTTCCCGTTTCAGGTAAATAGCGTAAGAACTTGCCATCACTAAAAGCAGTAAAAACACCGATCCGAGTCACTTCGCGTTCATCTACATTACCTTCTGAAGTAATAATTGGAACGGAGAATTGACTTACTTTTCCCGACTCAGTCATTTCCTCTTGTAATAAAATCCAAAAATCACGTAATTCTTCAATTGTAGGCTGTTGTTTACGTTCAGCCATTGCCTTTAAAAAATCACCACGATTTGGTTTTTGTGCCGACGTCATCGATGTTTCAAGAACACTTCGACTATCATTGGTCATTTGGCGAACCGTACCAAATAACTCACCTAATGATCCAGATTTTTCTTGCAGCAAATTCTCTTTATCTACCAAGCCTTTTTCATAATCTTGAAAAGTTTGGTTTAGCTGCTCAGTTCTTTGTTCTTGAGATGCTAATTGAGCCTTTGCTTCAGCCAATAATTGTGCTTGGTCATCACGTGCAGTGACAAACTCTGTTTCACGTAATTTATTGTGTTGTTGATCTAATACTCGCTCACGCTTAACTTGTTTAAGTAAGGCATCTAAGTCAGCAGGTTTTTCTGCTGCATGGAGTGACGGTAAAAGTAATAGGCTAACTAATAAGCTTGATAACACTAATCTCATTGTGCTGCCTCCACTGTTCTGACCGGCAATACAAGTAAATCAGGTGGTAATTGTTTTTTTGCTACTTTCAAGCCCTGAGAAATACTTTGACGATAACTATCATCCAGTTTTGTCCATTGCTGTTGATTCCATATTCCTGCTTCTAAACCATCTAAAGTCAAATAATACAAACTCACCCGACCAATTCTAAGAAAATCTACAGTTCTTGAATCTTCACCTACCGTCAATTCGCCTTGATAAGCCTCGATAGTCCGACCGTATTCAGTTTCAACTTGATACGCTTCTAGAATACGACGATATTTTTCAGATAAGGTCACATCTGCACGTTCCATTAATGTCTGTAATTGCTGGACACGTTGTTGACGTTCTTCTGGTAAAAATGGCACATCCAACTCAACAAATTTCACCATGGTATCAATCATGTTTAACATCAACGGAACGATATCTCGCTGTGTTGTTTCAATATTACGTAGCTGTAGGTCTATAGACTCTAGCTCCGCTTTTTGAGAAATAACTAATTTATTAAGCTGATCGTTATAAGCCCGCAAACTATCTGTTTGTCTCAGCGTTTCACGATATTCAGCTAACATCTGAGTAGTATCATCTGAAAGATTATCAATTTGTTGTTGTGATTTTTGAGCTGCAATATCGGTTTTCACCTGTGTCTCTATTGCATGTTCGAGGTTACCGGCAAATGTCATAACAGGGCTCGCTGTTAATAACATCATTGCAATCCAATGCGACCTAGTCCATGTGATTCTGTGCATAAAAATATTTCCGTTCAGATGATAAGGCTAAGCCGAAAACTCCGCCATCAAAAAAGTCAGAAGGTAATAGTAGCAAGAGAATCACATACAGGGAAACACTAAAGTGAATTAAACTTGAGTTGGTTCAAGCAAAAAAAAACCAGACGCTAGGGTCTGGTTAAACCTTCATAAGAAGGAGAGAGAAATATAAAGTTGCTAAGAAGCTGAATTCCTATAACTTGTTGCATAGAATACAGGGTGCAATTCATTTAGGAATGAGCGACTCCTCCCAATAATTCAGGAAGTTATTCCTTTATTCTCTCAGTCTTTTATTTATAAAGGTCTAGCTAGATAGGCCATGGCTAATTGCAAAGCGCATTAGCTCAGCAGTTTTATTGATATCTAGCTTACTTTTTATCTGGGTTAGGTTATTTGCGACTGTTTTATAACTAATCCCAAGTACATCGGCAATTTCGTTCATGCTCTTACCATCACCCAACAGTCTCATTATCTCTAATTCTCGACGAGATAAATCACTCAAAACACTTGTTCCAGCCCCTACATTCAACATAGCGAGTTGCTGTGCAGTATCGGGACTTAGATATGTTTTTCCATCTAATACTTTTTCAACAGCCTCAACCAAATGGTCTGCCGCATTATTTTTAGTGATATAGCCTTTTGCGCCTGCTTGCATCGCTCGTGCAGCAAATACCGGATCTTCATGCATACTAAACATCAATACCTTGGCTTTTTCTCGGTTTGCCCGCATCTTTCGTAAAACTTCCAAACCACCAATGCCTGGCAAGGTGATATCTAGCAACACCATATCTGGATATATTTCTTGGAATAGACGGTAACCCTCTTCACCTGTTTCAGCTTCAACCACTTTGGCAGTAGGAATTTGTTGAATAAGTTGTCGACAACCTGCTCTCACGATTGGGTGATCATCTACCACCAAAATAGTTACTGTTTGCTTCATATTTTCTCGCTATCCTTTAGAGGTATTAATACCCTGACCTGTAAACCATGCCCTTCTTCTGTATCAAAAGCAATGCGTCCACCTAATGCTGAAACTCGTTCACGCATACCAATTAAACCAAAGCCTCGTATTAAGTCAGCTTTTAAACCAATACCATCATCCGTTACCGTTACCTTTAAATTCTCATCATCTACACGTAACTCCACCTTAACGTGCTTTGCTTTCGCATGTCGAACACAGTTAGTTGTACACTCTTGAACGAGTCGGTAAACAGTTACTTGCAATGTATCAGGCAACTCACGACAGTCACCAACAAAATCCCATTCCCAATCAATTTCAGGCTGCCTATCACGCCAATTCCTGAGCATGTCTCGCAATGCATCAGCCAAACCTAAATCATCTAAGGTCATAGGTCTTAAACGACTGAGCATTTTGCGTACAAGAGATTGAATATGATTAGTGATCGATTTAACTGATTCCACTTTATCTTCAACTTCAACCAATAAATGTTCATTTGCAACTCGCTCAATATCAGCTAAATCAACACGAATACCGAATAAACAAGGACCTAATTCATCATGTAATTCACGAGACAAGTCTCGGCGTTCAGCTTCTTGTACTGCCAACATATTCCCCGCCAAAGAATGATTTTCTAGCATCGTTTTTTCTAAGACACTGGCCATATGATTATATCGATTCTGAATCGGTGTTAATTCACTAACTATTGATGCTTCTAGTCGGGTAGAGAAATTACCTTTTTCTAATTCACCAAGAGCACTAGCTAACTGCTCTATCGGCTTTAAACCTTGCCGTAAAGCGACATAAACCAAACTGACAATCAGAACTAGGAAGAAAGTTCCTAACCAGAATAGAACTTGCACATCTCGCCATACTTCAGTCACTTCATCACTAGGATCCGCTTCGACAACAAGATAACCATAGGACTTACTACCTTTAGTAATCAATCGTCGGAAAGCAACAGCTTCTGGCTCCATCAGTTTAATAAACCAATCGGGGGCATCTGGTTTCTTAATAAATCCAGCGGGCTTTTCCTCGCCAATTAACGGCGCACCATGCATATCTTCAAACCACGCCCGAATATGCCGCGTATCTCTAACACTATTAACGATTAATTTTAGTCGCTCACCTAAATCGTTTGAAAAACGTAATGTCGGCAAGGCATTTATCAGTAATCCTTTGGCTAATTGTGTACTCGAGTCCATTTCGGCGACCAATGCCTGACGGGCATTCTTCACCATGAAAAACCCCGCAGCAGCGAAGTTAATCAATAAGATGATGGTTACAATTATTACTATTCGAAATTTTAAACTCATAATCGGTCGGTATTCTTGTCTAGATAAGCTAGAATTATCGCACATACCCATATTTCTTCATATTGCAGAATTTCAGAACGTAAATAGGAGGCCAGTACCAGGCGTAATGTGCAGGTAATGCTTAGCCCTTATCAAGCATTACAACGCGGTACTGACTTGCTAGCTTTCGTTCTGAAAACTGCTAATTGAGGTAAAATGAATACATATTCAAATTTAAGACCCTTAGGACATCCAGATGACGACTAATCACGACCTTTTTTCTCAAGCTCAAAACCATATTCCCGGCGGCGTTAATTCTCCCGTTCGCGCTTTTAAGGGTGTGGGTGGTGATCCCATTTTCTTTCGTGAAGGTAAAGGTGCTTGGATAACCGATGCAGAAGGCAACCGTTACATTGACTATATCGGCTCTTGGGGGCCAATGATCCTCGGACATGCTCACCCTGACGTTATCAGTGCAGTACAAGAATCAGTTACTCATGGTTTAGGTTTTGGTGCCCCTACTGAAATTGAAATCGAAATGGCTGATACTTTATGCGAACTCGTTCCTTCAATGGAGTTAGTTCGTATGGTGAGCTCAGGTACTGAAGCAACAATGAGCGCAATTCGTCTTGCTCGTGGTTTTACTGGTCGAGATAAAATTGTTAAGTTTGAAGGCTGTTACCACGGCCATGCTGATTCATTATTAGTTAAAGCAGGTTCTGGTGCCCTTACTTTAGGCGTACCATCATCAGGCGGTGTTCCAGCATCTTTAGCCGAACATACCTTAACGCTAATCTATAACGATCTTGATTCAGTACGTGAATGCTTTGCTGAATTAGGTGACCAAATTGCCTGCATTATTGTTGAGCCTGTCGCCGGCAATATGAACTGTATTCCACCTAATGAAGGCTTTTTACAAGGTTTACGTGAAATATGTGACCAATCAGGTGCTGTATTAATTTTTGATGAAGTTATGACTGGCTTTCGAGTTTCATTAGGCGGTGCACAAGAATATTATAATGTGAAGCCTGATCTCACAACATTAGGTAAAGTAGTTGGCGGTGGTTTACCTGTTGGCGCATTTGGCGGCAAACGTGAAGTGATGGAATGTATCGCACCACTAGGCCCTGTGTATCAAGCAGGGACATTATCAGGCAATCCAGTTGCCATGGCTGCGGGTTTAAGTACTTTGAAACTTATTCAAGCACCTGACTTCCATAAAAACCTATCTGCTACAGCTAAAACCTTAGTAACAGGCTTAAAAGAACGTGCTGATAAAGCAGGTATTGCTCTAGCCATAAACCAGGTCGGCGGTATGTTCGGAATCTTTTTCACTGATGAAAAAGAAGTCAGTACTTTTGAGCAAGTAACGAAGTGTGATCAAGAACGATTTAAAAAGTTCTTCCATGGAATGTTAAATGAAGGAATTTACCTTGCTCCTTCTTCTTATGAAGCAGGCTTTGTTTCTGCAGCCCATGGCGATGCGGAAATTCAAGCTACATTAGATGCTGCTGAAAAAGTGTTTTCAACACTTTAACGTTACGATAATGACACCCTATCAACCACCTTTTAGCATTACCCCAGACATTATTAGTCTGATTAGTAACATCAGCGAACAACTTGGACGATTATCAGTTCGAGATGAGGTGAATAATCTGCGCTTACGTCGTATTAACCGTATTCGTACGATTCAAGGTTCTTTGGCCATTGAGGGCAATACCTTAAGCATTGATGCAATTACGGCACTGCTTGATGGCAAGCCCGTGATTGCACCACCACGCGAGATCCAAGAAGCACGTAATGCCATTAAAGCGTATGAGCAATTTGAACAGTGGCAGCCTGCAAATGAAAATCATTTATTGGCTGCACATCAACTATTAATGACAAGCTTGATTAATAAGTCAGGTCGTTATCGCTCTGGCAATGTTGGTGTAATGAAAGGTGAATCTGTCGTGCATATGGCACCACCTAGTCCCCGCGTTAGACTGCTTATGGGAAACCTCCTTGAGTGGCTCTCCACAACAGATCTACATCCACTCATCGTAAGCTCAGTCTTTCATTATGAATTTGAATTTATTCATCCCTTTGCGGATGGCAATGGTCGCATGGGTCGATTATGGCAAACCTTAATTCTCAGTCAATGGAATCCATTACTGGCTCAATTGCCAGTAGAAAGCATGGTTAATGAACATCAAAGTGACTATTATCAAGCAATACATCATAGTACACAGAAAACTGATTCAGCCCCTTTTATTGAGTTTATGCTCACAACAATTCTGGCGACGATCAAGGCCAATGCTACACCTCAAGAAACACCCCATGTTACCCCCCAAGTAAAAAGGTTACTTGAAACCTTGGCTGATAGTTCACAAGCAATGAACCGTAATGAGTTACAAACATTACTTAAACTCAAAGATCGTAAGTCATTCCGTGAACGTTATCTCAAACCCGCTTTAGATAAAGGCTTAATTGCAATGACCATTCCTGATAAACCCAATAGTCGTTTACAACAGTATGCTTTAACTGAGCTAGGCAAACAGCTTGTACCAATCTAGTGAAACTATTTTTCATTCTACTGATCTTTTTTAGCCATGCAATTTATGCAAAAGATGCTGAAGTTTTGCTACTCAAAACCTATGATGGTTCACAAGATGTAACAGGCTGGCTGATGAGTGAAAAACTCGATGGTATGCGTGCTATTTGGGATGGAAATATACTTAAAAGCAGGCAAGGAAATCTCATTGCTGCGCCTGAATGGTTCTTGCAGGCTTTACCTCCTTTCGCTGTGGATGGTGAGTTGTGGACACGGCGTGGGGAATTTGAAAACATCATATCTATTGTGCGGCAACAAATACCTGACGATCGCTGGCAGACCATTAGCTACAATATATTTGAAGTACCACATCAACAAGGCGGTTTATTAGATCGTCTTGTTATTTTGCAGGACTATTTAGCACTCTATCCCAGCCCATTCATTGCTGTCATTCCGCAATCCACAGTCCAGTCAGCCGAACATTTAAAAATGGCGTTAGATAAGGTTACCTCATTAGGTGGTGAAGGATTAGTGGTTCGAAAACCAAATATTCCATACCTTACGGGCCGCTCAAACCAGTCTCTGAAGGTCAAACACTATCAGGATACTGAATGCACGGTTATTGCCCATAAAGAAGGCAGAGGTAAATATGCTGGCAAAGTAGGTTCATTACACTGTCAATTGCCATCGGGGCTTACTTTTTATATTG
>Ga0209707_1000450_pt1 | contig 25092 bp, 29 predicted proteins | sample EN4Hudsemesocosm_FD_184630 | JGI IMG/M metagenome (GOLD analysis project Ga0209707, IMG submission 184630) | Methane-oxidizing microbial communities from mesocosms in the Hudson Canyon - EN4B Hudson Canyon (SPAdes) (version 2) | ecosystem: Environmental > Aquatic > Marine > Cold seeps | place... | reverse complement strand
TTATCGGAAAGTGACATGCTATATTCATGTTGAGAATACCAATGACAAATTATTAAAGGTAGTAACACAGATACTGTGATTATAGCTAAATCCATAGGTGCCGAAATATCCTTGTACTGCTAACGCCCCGCTAAGGGGAAATTTATTGTTGGCTAAAATGTTGAACGGAGTGAAAACAGCCAACTGTAAATTTTCCCTCTTGAGCGCCTTGTTATAAGGCCTTGCAACCACTTGCTGCAAAAGACCTAACGACAGCACCAAAATACTCAATTTCTTGCTTAACACTATATGAAATATATTTTTTAATAAAGAAATCTAAATCCTTAATTTCACAACCTTTTGGATTGCTTGCACCATCCAAAAAGCCAATTAAATATGCACTACAAAAATTGATGCTTCCGTCCTGTGATTTCCTAGCATTGAGTTCAGCAGTACATCGGCTTTCAAAATCAATTTTGGATAAAGCGTTGCCTAGAGAAGTAGCATTTGAGTTAAACGCTAACAGTGGCAATAGTATTGATAATATCGCAGCTTTCATCTTGGCCTTATAACGCCTCATTAAGAGGCAAATAATTGTTGGCTAAAATATGCGACGCAGGAGCAAAAGCCAACTGTTATTTGTCCTGCTTTAATGCCTTGTTAGTTGTACCTACACACCAAGCTTTAAAATGAGTTGCTTTAATATAGCCAAGAGAATGTATAACCAAAAAGCGACCAAGCAAGACATTAAACCAAAAAACAATACAACTTGTGAGGTATCACCTTGCCTTATTTCTCTATCAAAGTTAATCCCAACATATTCGCTTAGCCATAAACCTGAAATATTTAGAGCGAAAACAAATAACATTAAACCAACGAAATACAAAGTAGATCTGACATTTCGTGCCTTTTTGTTTGGAGCTGCATCTAGATGAAATTCAAATTTACTCATTATTATTTGCCAAACTCAAAGTACAACTAACGCCGTTTTAAGCGGCAAATTGCAGTTGGCTAAAATAAGTGAGGCACGAACAAAAAGCCAACTGTTATTTGTCCGACTTGAAAACCCTTGTTAGATGCAATTATTCATCGTCATCTTCTACTTCTTCTACAACAGGAACAACTTTCTTATAAAGCTGAGAGGTTGATTCTTCAGATTCAGGTGTATTTATAGTTTCAACTCCGATAAATTCACCGCTTTCGATATTAGCTATCAATTCGGTTTCAATATCGTCTAATTTTTCTAATATACGTCTTCGAGATTTACCAAGCCATTTAGTTAATGTAAACGTGCTATCTCCCTCTATATTTGAAAGATTAGACTCCAAAACAGGTACAGCATCATCCAAACAAGAAATAGGTGTTTCCAGGTGTTTGTTAACTTCTTCTTCAAAAACATATACAGATAACAAAATATGCTCAATAATTTTTAGAGCGATAAGAACTGACTTTTCTTTTGCTTTCTTTATGTCATGTGCAGCATCGTTGCCCATAAATCTTATAGCATGTAAACGCTCTGCATCTGATTTAGAAATCATCCCAGATCTGCTCATTGCGTTTATCCTAATTTGAAGGTTTTTACCTTTTACTTCTTTGTCATTACAGATAGCTTCAATTGTTGCTCTTAACCCCAAGCCAGCTAATGTAAAAGCTCCTTCTTGAATTGCAAGCAACGACTCTTTATAAATGCGGTCAACAATATTAGGGACTTCAAAAAATGAATCGATCGGGCTGTGGTCTTTTATTTGGTGTGGAAAGACTTCGATTGAAATATCATGCTCGTAGTCATCAGGACCAGTTTGCCGATAGGATTCATAATCATGGTATTCAGTCCTAAATGCGACAGTTGTACAGCCGTTACATTCGAGCAAATAATTTTTAGTCTCTTCGTGGTAGAATTCAGGCGGAGTCACCTTGCATGATTCACCAAGAACCTTATGTCTAGTGCTTCTTTTACAAGAGCGGCATTCACTCCATATTATTTCATCAGCCATGTACCAGATTACTCCATTATCGATTTTGCATCTAACGCCCTGTTAAGGGGTAAATTGTAGTTGGCTAAAATGTGAAGCGGAGCGGAACCAGCCAACTGTTATTTGTCCCGCTTGAACAGCTTGTTATATGGCTATTCGCCACCACCTCCGCCGCAACCACCATCTCCACAACCGCCGTCGCTTCCAAAACCACCACCGTCACCACCCATTGTTGAACGACGAGAATAATCTAAAAGTGATTCGAAATTGAAGCGAGGCCAACTACCAAAACACTTTTTTGATACACCAGTGCGTAGGTCGCTATAAGTTGATTCTAAATTCAATTCTTCGAAATCGGGTTGCGAACAAAACATCGCAAAAGCATATTCAAGGTTGTGCTCAGTTTTGAGTTCACTATCAAAAACACTCTTAACTTCTTGAGCAGAGTAAAAGTTTTGCTTTTCGAATGCATCAATTAACGCAGGAGGCAATACTCTAGCTATTTTAGAAATTGAATTTTTATTAAACATGCCGAACATTTAGCCAAACTCCTTTTTGCCATATAACGCCTAATTAACAGGCAAAAAATAGTTGGCTAAAATAGTGAGCGGAGTGAACAAAAGCCAACTGTTTTTTGTCCTTGTTTAATTTCTTGTTATGTTTAAATTTACCCTAAACGAATAACTATTTTAGCAACCCACTTATCAAGATACTTGCTAGGAATAAAAACTAAAAACAACCCCATAATTGGGAATAGACTACTAAATATCGCAGCCATAATTTTAGAGCTCTCATCTTTGGTTGGAACGCCATTTATTTCAATTACTGCATTTGGATCTAATGCTGCTTGGAAGAAAACGTAGACTAGTATACTTCCGATAATTATCAGTGTTCCACCACCAAGACGACTTAAACCTACGATGATATCTACCTTATTCTTTAATCCTGCGTCCATACTTTCCTTTAAACATAACGCCCTAATAATGGGCAAAAAATTGTTGGCTAAAATGTTGAGGAACGAAAACAGCCAACTGTTTTTTGTCCTTATTAATTAGCTTGTTATATGGCAACTTGCTCAGCCACTTTTGCCTGGATTTCATTTACCAATTCAGTTGAACCTTTGATTGATAAACCTTCATAGGTTTCGGAATATATCTTAATTTTTTTAGAATTGATATTTGCTACCCAAACCGATATTTCCTGAGAACCTACGACGTTATAATTCTTTTCTTTAACTGTTGCACCAAAGCTAGCCAAGACAGTTTTAAGTGCCTCGAATAGTTTATCATCAGTTTCTGAGCCTAAAAGTACAGTTGAAGTGCCAAACATATCCCTTGCCATATAACGCCCCATTAAGAGGCAAATGATAGTTGGCTAAAATAAGCGACGAAGGAGCAAATAGCCAACTGTTATTTGTCCTGCTTGAATGGCTTGTTATATCCAGCCACACTCCGTAAAAAGCGAAGTTAAATCTGAATAGTTCACAGCCTTTTCAATACCTTGGTATATTTCACCCTCAGATTTAAATTGTGTTAACAGATCGTAATCACTTTTTACAGCCTCCAATAGTAAGGTTTTGAACTTTTCGATCGATTCATTTTCTATAACAGAAGTCTCAACCGCAACCTTTTTTGATGAGTTAGTGACTTTCCAAAGTGCTTTCTCAAACCAATTAAAAGTAGGTGGAATTGGTTGTACTTTTTGAAGCTGCCCATCAGGTAACAAACAATATATTAAAATTGATTGGTATTTGGCACACCCCATGTAGTTCCAATCCGAAGGAATACCATCAGACCAAAAGTCGACCCAACCATCTTCTGCGCAAACTAGCACTGAACTCTCCTGCGGATATAACGCCCAAATAATGGGCAAATATCAGTTGGTTAAAATAAGCGACGCAGGAGCAAAAACCAACTGTTATTTGTCCTGATTAATTTGCTTGTTAGTTGCTAAATTCTGTGACGTGCCAAAGTTCTCCTGATGGCCCCCACAGATAAATAACTTTACCCCAATGTTCTGTCTTAATTGGTTCATACTTTATGTCAAAGCCATCAAGACTTGAGATAACCTCAAAGGCTTCATTTATATCTAAAACTGAAAGTTGAAACATTAAGTTTTTAGCTAATTCTTCGTTATAAAACTTTTGCAGGAAAAATGTACATTCACTATTTTCGAATAAAGATAAGTCATCGGTGACATAATCCATTTTAAAGCCTAATGCTTGATAAAAGGACTTAGATATTTCGTAATTCTTACTAGGAATGAAAACTCTAATATCATCAACTTTCACCAGACTCTCCTTTGGCAACTAACGCCTCATTAAGAGGCTAAAAATAGTTGGTTAAAATAAGCGACGAAGGAGCAAAAACCAACTGTTTTTTGTCCTGCTTTAATGACTTGTTATATTTGTATTACTCTAATCTTCTAGCTTTTCTATATCCCAGGGTTGATTTATATCATCTCGATATGCATCAAAGCCTAAAGGTAAATCAGCTAGCTGTGCTACTTCTGGGAATTTTTGGAAAAAGCACCCCATACACACAACAATACCATCGTCGGGATCATCTGTAGTGTTACACATAAATTGCCATTCACCATCTTCATAATGAATCACTTGAACGATGGGCTCACTTTTATCGTAAACAAATTTAGTCGTCACAACTAAAGTTTCTACGGGACAATCAAAAGGCCAATCTTGTTCTGAAAAAGTGTGATTATGCGACATGCTTCCCTACAAATATAACGCCTTACTAAGCGGCGCGAAATTGTTGGCTAAAATTGCGAGGAACGAAGCTAGCCAACTGTTTAGCGTCCGTTTGAGTAACTTGTTATAAGGCTACTTCAACCACCTGAATATTAGCCAGTAAGTTAAAGAAACTGAAATAGAACAAACTGTAAATATACTAAACCACTCTAGATCCAACCCAAACTTTAAATGAAAAAATAAAGTTGGAATGAGGCTAATTGGTATTAGGAAATGTAATTTAAATATACCAAGTTTTTGCAAAAAGACTGAGACTGGCGCACCAAAAATAATAGTTACCGGATATGCGTACGCTAGAGTCAAAAGAGAAAAAGCAATTGCTAACTTTACATCTTCAAATCCAAAATTTGGAATCTCAGAAGACAAACCTATGAGGATTCCTCCTAAACTCACCACAGGAATTAAAGATACTGGACTAGCTAAGGTAGCTACAACGTTTCTTTTAAGGTGACTCGATAGTTTCATATAGCCTTATAACAGTGTATTAGTGTGCATCTCGGGTTAATACAAATTCAGTCGTGAATTTCAGCACATTCAAGCACACATTTTTATTAATAATTTTAGTACGTTACCAGTGAAAACCTCCCTTTTCAATCATTAACTTGACTGGCAAAAGTGAGCATTGATATATGTGAGCCGTAGCGCGGCACGTTAAATAAAAATCAAAAAAAATATACCAAACAAAAACAGTGCACTAAAGGTCAAACTCTAAATATTCGTGCCATTTATAAAATTACATAGTGAGCCATATCCTTGCCTTTTTCGAAAACTCAATTACAACTGTATATACATACAGCATACTGATAAAGGTTATAGAAATGGAAAAATCACCTTTTTTAGAATTAGTTCGCACTGAACTCAGAACCAGGCGATATAGCTTGAGAACAGAAAAAGTATATTTGCAATGGATTAAAGGCTTCATACTCTTCAATGACAAAAAGCACCCAAAGGATATGGGTAATCATGAAATTGAAAGGTTCTTAAATAATCTAGCAGTAAATCGTCAAGTCAGTGCAGCAACACAAAACCAAGCGCTATGCGCTATCATATTTCTATATCGGTATATCATTAATCGCGATATTAGTGACTTACGTTATTCTTTTACAAAACGTGAAAAAACAATGCCGACAGTCTTAACGCATGAAGAAGCAACTATAGTCATCAGCCACTTAAATTCAACACATTGGCTTATTGCATCTCTACTATACGGTAGTGGCTTACGAATAAGTGAAGTACTTCAGCTAAGGATAAAGGACATTAATTTGGCAGACAATACCTTGTTCATCTTCAGAGGAAAGGGGCGTAAAGACAGATATACTTTGATGCCTAAATCATTGAATTCAGCAATTGAGGAGCAAATTAAAAAAGTTAAACGAACACATGACAAAGATTTACGTGAGGGCTTTGGCCTCAGCTCATTACCCCCATCGCTACTCAAAAAGTATAGTAGTGCGGCTAAAGATATTACTTGGCAATATTTACTGCCTTCTACAACGCGATGTGTGCACCCATACGATGGCTACGTTTGCCGTCATCACATTCATGGCTCTGCATTTAGAAAACAACTAAGGCAAGCGGTATTGAAAAGTAATATTACAAAACGAGTGAAAGCACATACCTTCAGGCATTCATTTGCCACACAATTGTTAAAAAACGGCTCTGATATTAGGACCGTACAAGAATTACTCGGCCATACAGACTTAAGAACAACCGAAATATATACACATGTTGTCGGTACTCGATTTAGCCATACAATGAGTCCCTTAGATAGAGAGTGAGCTGTAATTATGTTCATTAGAAATTATATTTATAATGAAATAGTTTATGCCCTTAACTTCCGATTTGTATATGAAGTCATCTAAATTCTATCTCGCTAAGTGCCCAAAAGTAAGATAGAAATTAATTTTTCAGACATATAATGCCTAACAGTTGAATATCTGATCTAGTATCAAAAAATACTGCTCACCTACTTTTGATATACTGCCGTAATAACATTAATAAAGTTGTCACAAAGGCTTTTACAATTAAAGAAAAAGTCTGGAGATTATAATTCTCCGATGCAGGACATTAAATTCACATGAGGTAAGTTAGTATATTTGCTTGATTCGTAGCTTAAGTTCATCGAGTGTAACAGCCAATTCATTGTCACTATCAACATATGGGTGCTCAAAACACTTTATTGGCATCCAGTTTTCTTTCTGATTAGGATGTATATAGCCTACATAATCATCAACCAGCAAACATTCACTAACACTCGAGTTTGGTATTAATGACAAATCTTTAAATTCACCCTGCCAATTTATGTATTCCAATGTCATAAACCAATCAGGTGCTACTCCTTCAGAAATAAGTAGCTGAGCTATATCCCTAAATAATGGCTCTCTCACCGTTGTAAAGATTACAATGCGGGGAAATATGCTTTTTAGCTCCTCTAGAAAGCTTTTCAAGCCTGGTCGAGGTATTTGGCTCATGGCATTGGAAATCAATGTGCCTTCGATATCCAACGCTATCACGTTATACATAATTGCCCTCAATATTAACTTATACTAAATGAAGTGAGTTTTTCATTTGGGAAAGCACACCACAAGTGTAGCTTTTACCTTTTATTACTCATTAAAAATCGAATTTAATAGCGAGCCTAATCGAACACCTGCTTGCTTAACACGTGTTGTCAAAATATCATTAAACTCATCTTCATATGCATCGCCAAGTGTAAGGATTTTAGCCCCATCATCTTCAACGCCTTCGGCAAAGGTGACTTCATCTTTACTGTAATTACATTGGTTATTATCACTCATGTGACAATACTGTACCGCTTCTTGCCTAGCAATTTTAAGTGACTCATCAGCCCACGTGGTTATCTCTGCAGCAGTTCCCCATTTCTTTCTTTGAGATTGAGTAATAGATTTATGAAGAAATAGAGCATACGCCTCTCTATTTTTAGCACCTTTTTTGAACCCATTTTCAGCCATTTTATCCCAGAATAAGCAACTATCCCAAACCGAATGAAGGTTCTTTTTGCAACCAATACCCTTAGACAAGTGAATATCATTTCCGCCTCGGTCATCCGCAAAGGAAACATGCAAAGGTTGATGGATATCCCCAACCCAGTGGCCTAAGAACTTTAATGCTTCTAATCTTTCCTTGTCAGATGATTCTTTGTTCTTTAATACACTGACATCTTGACGAATAGCCGTGAACAAGCAGGTATCACCAATCACGCACTTTTCATATTTAATATAAAACCAATTTCTAGGCACATTGATATAGTGGTCTTTGCTTCTTGCTCTCTGACTCCCCATGTAATCCGGCCAAACACAGGCATCTCTAAATGTTTGAAATCTCTTATCACCTTCTGATGACATAATATGAAGTACGGCCTTTTTGGCTTTTGGCGTTAATTCCTCAAACGCAATTTGACATACAGCTTCATGTCCAGCGGCAGCCAACGCAAAGACATTACAGGAGAAGAAATAGGTAAACACCAATGTAATGATAACTTTCATTTTTAATTCCCTTTATGTATTAGTCTAATTTAGGATAAAAGATACGGCATTCTCGACCCAATGCAGCATCTACAAACTCATTTCCTGAGCAACAATCAAGACCATCTCGCCCGACAAAGGTGTCATCACGACATGCACCTGGTAACAATTTTTTCCACTTCAATCCTCTACTATTCGGTCCACCTGTCGATTCATATTCATATGCGCAGCCATGCTTCCTCTTACTCGCAGAAGACTTACCTTTATTGAACTGCTTTTGCCCTTCCAGTTTACATTGATTATAGAGTATCAAATCAGCTTCGCGAGCTTGCTTAGCTGCAAGCATAAGTGCTAAACATTGGGTATGCTCTGGATGTTTTATACAGTTTACTCGACCTGATAAACTTGACGCAGTACGCGTTAAGTCAGCACACTTACTTGCAAGCAATGCCGGAATATCACTCTTAGTACACCACTGTTCATAAAATTTAGGCGTCAAGTCGAATGTATTCTCTCCTGGTCCTGAGCCCCTATACATTGTGATAAGACATTCTTGTGCTTCATCATCAAAGCAAATTTCACACTGTTGGTTTAATTGACACTTTGCAAAGTCTTGATTTGAAGCGCTTGGTTTGTGCGCGTATTTTGTACCATTAAGATCAGACTTAAAGACCACATGAGCATCGCAATGACTTGGGCAGGATTTACCGTCATCATAAATAGTTAATTTAACTTTCGCATTCACCACACAAGATGACATCAGTAGAATAGCTGTGACTAGTAATTTGAGTAGCATTTTCTCTTCCTTTTACTTGGGAGCAATAGACTTCGTTGAAGGGTTGTGTGATTGCTTAACGTTATATTTCCTGCTGTTGCTTATAGCTCTATGGCAGGTTTGAATATGAGTATAGCTTAATTAAACATTAGTCAAATTTACTGCTGATGTATGTCAACGAAGTCCACTCCTGTCATGAGGCTCATTGATGATTGGACTTATGGTCATGGGCAGGAGAATTTTGATGGTGAAATCATTGAATTTGGCTCAATCAACTTTCCTTCATGGGAGGAGGTAAATAAATATCTCAATATCTAAAACGCTCTTATCGATTACCCCTACATCACTTTTATTCCTCATGGCTTTAGGATTAGCTTAGCAACGAATTTTAGGTATATCTCGCCAGCTCGTTGTGAATTGTGGACTTAAGAAGTGTCGCTTCATTTGCCACGACTTAGATTGCCCCTCTACACCAAGTGTTAATATGCCCTGACCATAACGATTGTTAATTTTATCGAGACAATTCATCAACGCTGGATTTGAGTTATCAGTCACGAATAAATCAGACTGTTGAAAGGCTCGACTTTCCAATTCAATTGCCCCTACACCACATCGATAAAAGCGAACACCTGCAACAAAAATATCTGCTAGCACTAAACTAATTACTTTGGCAATATCGCAACTATTGTCAGTCGCCACAGGAAATTTATAAATCATGGTTTGCTTGTAATAACTCTCATCATGGGGAGAGCTTGAAGCAAATATCATTAATTTTTTCACCAGTGAGGATTGTCGCCTTACTTTCCTAGCAACAATAGCCCCATGTGTTGCTAGTGCTGATTGTAATGTGTGAATATCAACAATGCGCTGCCCAAAGCTACGTGTTGAAAATATCTCTCGCTTAGACTCTCGAATTTCATCCCACGATAAACAACTGATGCCATTTAATTCATTGACGGTACGCTCCGTTACTACACTAAATTGTTTACGTATCGCTTTCGGGCTTTGAGTTGATAATTGATAAGCTGTTTGAATACCTTGATGGTGCAACCGTTGAGAGATTTTCCTTCCAACGCCCCAAACATCACTAACATCCATTCTTTCTAATATTTTTTGACTATTTTGCGCATTATCTATCACTGCGACACCATTAAAACCACTGAGTTTTTTAGCGGCATGATTAGCTGCTTTTGCTAGTGTTGATGTGGTACCAAAACCAACCCCGACGGGTAATTTTGTTTCTTTCCAAATTGCTCGCCTAATTTCATGACCATATTGATGCCAATTGGTGATGATGCCACCATAATTTTTAAAATGTAAAAAGGACTCATCTATCGAGTAGATATGCTGATTATCAGCATACCTCGAAATGACATTCATCATCTTTTCACTTAGGTCAGCATAAAGTTCATAGTTAGATGAACGAACAACAACACCATGCTTTTGTAGTAACCACTTTATTTTAAAGTAAGGTTCAAACTTAGGGATACCCAGTTTTCTAGCGATGGGGCAAACTGCACATACACAACCATCATTATTTGTTAAAACCACGACAGGCTTATTTCTTATGCTCGGGTCAAAAACTTTCTCAGCGCTAGCATAAAAGGATACCGCATCGACTAGTGCATACATGCTTTTAATTCTGGTGCCTGATGATGAAGCCTTATGGAGCGAGTAACAACGCCTTCCAATTGAAAATCGTCCTCTGGTCTTATGTTAACAGGGGCATGAATTTTGGATGCGGAAAGCAGCCTTGCTTGTGGTTTATCAATAAGCTTACAGACAAAACAACCGTTAAAGTTAGCCACTATCACATCGCCATTTCTCGCGGTAATAGAGCGGTCGACTATCAATAAGTCGCCATCAAATATGCCAATGCCTTGCATTGACTGCCCTGATGCTTGCCCAATGAATGTAGCATTAGGGTGGCGAATAAGGAGTTGGTCTAATGATAAACCAAGCTCTTTATATTCTGCTGCAGGACTTTCAAAACCAGAGATGCCAGCCTCAATAAATATGGGTATAACTTTCATGACAAAAAACCAATTAACTGTATTTATATACAGTATAGTTTTATCAAATGAATTAAGAAAGTTTTATTAATAGTAAGTCAACAGTAATGGCACATTACTCTATTGATTTGTCATAGAAAAACTATCAGTGTCGAGAGTTTATCAAGGCCACTACCAACCAAAAACAGTAAATTTTTATTATTAATTTATAAAGGTACATAGTCAGCTCTGCCACCAAAGCAGTCATTTAGGCTTTAGAACAAAGCGTCAGTTTTTTGGCAATATGATATCCATTAAAGGTATTACGATTGAGGAAATCACCTTTCACCATCAATTTTTTAGTCACTTCAATTCTAGACTGAATTGATAAGGTTTTTACTCTAAAACTAATGAGGTGTCATTGACCTTTTTTAAGATGTGAGTTCAAAAATATAGTAATATTCATTACCTAATTAAAATGGATGATTTCTTAACTTTAATGTGAAATGGTTAGGACGCTAAATCATAAAACTGTCGTTGCCTGAGGAACAAATAATTACAAACGTTATATCAACATTTCAAGTAACTCAAAATAGTCCTGCGGAACTGGATAATATTTTCAATAGCAGCACTTTAATTGTATTAATCTTGGCGGGCTCTAAGACAGTACAACTTGAAGATAAAAGTTATTTTACTGCAAACGCTGGACAATTAGTTATTATATCTCCAAGGGAGTTTATCACTGTCGAGAATAAGCCTGAAAAAGATGAGGCGTACAAAGCCTTATGCATATCTTACCCATATATTGATAATACAATAGGTTCTCAACATGAATTTGACATACCTTTTTCTTCACTATATCAATTTGTTAACACATTACCGAATGAGCTAGTAAGCTCAATAGTTAATTTAGATTCTTTTATCAATTCTGACTCAGTTCCTGATGTAATTAAGCACCATAAAGCAATGGAACCTTTGGTTTGGCTTCAAGCTCTTGGTGTTAACTTAAATTTCCAATCAAAAAATTCTTTGTATGGTAATGTCAAGGAATTGATCGAGTCAGATTTAAGTTATCGTTGGCAAGTTTCAGATATTGCAAAAAAATTCTATTATAGTGAGACCACGCTGAAGCGCAAGTTACAAAGCTTAGGAACTTCTTTTACTAAAATCCTACTAAACACTCGTTTAGAGCATGGACTCTTTCTATTGCAAACCACTAATAAAGCGATTGCTCAAATATCACTAGATTGTGGTTTTTCAACACCATCCCATTTTACGGCTTCATTTAAAAATCGATTCTCAATTATTCCAAAAAAAGTAAGGTTGATTTGAGGATGAGCTAATATTGATAGAAATAGAGTTTAGAATGACAGAAAGTATTTAGTTTGAATGATACATTTATATCATTCAAACCTACAAGAGAAATACTCAAAATGCTTAAATCATTATCAATATTGTTGTCAGCTGCTTTACTAATCTCAACCTCTTCCATTGCACAAGACTTTACCTTATCCAGCTCAGATATTAAAGAAGGAAAAGATCTAGCTATAAAGCACGTTTTTAATGGCTTCGGGTGTAAAGGGGAGAACATTTCACCAAGCATTTCTTGGAGTGAAGCTCCTGAAGGTGCTAAAAGTTTTGCTATTACAATGTATGATCCAGATGCGCCTACGGGCTCTGGTTGGTGGCATTGGACAGTAATTAATATTCCTTCTAATGTATCTAGCCTTGAAAAATCACTACCTCAAGGTGCTATTGCGGTTAAAAATGACTTTGGTCAATCATCTTATGGCGGTGCTTGTCCTCCTCCAGGAAGTGTTCATCGTTATATTTTTACTGTTCATGCACTAGACACTTCTAAAATTGATGTATCATTATCTGCAACCAATGCCTATGTACGATTTTTAATCAAAAAGCATGAGATAGATAAGGCAAGTATTACTTCTATTTACACTCGCTAAATTAGTAAATAAAAATGAATTTTGCTGAAGGACATTTATTGTTACTACCACTTGCTTTTTTTGCAAGTCTGCTTTCAACTTTAGCGGGTGGTGGCTCTGGTTTGTTGTTGATTCCAGCATTATTATTTATGGGGGTCCCCTTTCCTAGCGCCGTTGCAATCAATAAAGTAACCACTGTTGCACAAGGGGGAGGGGCAATAATAAAACACATTAAGGGCACCAAAGTAAATTGGAGAGTGGGTATTTTAATTCTAATTTCTGGTGTCCCTGGAGTCGTATTAGGGAGTTTGTTAATTCCCTATGTAAACCCACGAATAGCAGAGTTTACTTTAGGTATTCTTATATTAACCATATCTATATCTTCGTTAGTGCTGCCAATAAAAAAACAAAATTACTCAAATTTAAAACTGACAAAAAAGAATACTCCGATCATTGTTTTGGGAATTTTTATTGTAGGCGTAATTAATGGGGCATTTACTGCTAGCTCTGGATTATTTCTCACATTTTGGCTTGTCATTGCCTTAAAGTTTGATTTTAACAAAGCCATTTCTCATACCGTAATTTTCTGTACTTTTTTTTGGAATATCATCGGTGGTGTTTCAATGTATGAAACTGTCTTTGCACAATGGCATTTGTTACCCATGCTACTTTTGGGAGCTATAATAGGCGGGTATATTGGTGCGTATATATCCGTCAGGATAAGTGCGGATGTTAGTAAGTATATTTTTGTTAGTATTTCTCTTATTATAAGTTTAGTTTTACTCTTCTAGCTGGCAGCTCGTTGATTTTCGTAAATTACTTAAATTACTTAAATTACTTCATTTAAATAGAAAATAATCAGTTAATAAACCCAATTTTTAATATTATAAATTTATCTACATTCAACAAAATAATTATTATAAAACAAATGTAGCCCTAATATTTCAATGTGGTGACAAACAACTTAAAGGGTCATTGTGATACATAATTCGTTTCAAAAAACTGCAAGCCTTACTATTCTTGCATTAGTTGCTTTCGCTGCGAACTCAGTATTGTGCCGATTGGCATTAGATAATGAAGCGATAGATGCAGCAAGCTTTACAGCCATCCGATTACTCTCAGGGATTATTGTGTTATTCATCATTATAGGAGGGGCACAACGAATAAAACAGCCTGAAACTCTAAATAAGAAAGAATCATCGGCTAAAGGTAGTTGGTTTGGCAGTGTTTTACTTTTCGTTTATGCCGTAACTTTTTCTTACGCTTATATATCGTTAGATACAGGTACGGGGGCATTAATTCTTTTTGGCGCAGTGCAAATAACTATGATTATGCTTTCCCTTATCTCAGGAACTCGATTGCACTCTAGCGAATGGGTAGGCGTAATTATTGCTTTTATTGGCTTTGTCTACCTTATTCTGCCAAAGATTACTACGCCATCTGTTACTGGTTTTGTATTGATGACAATATCAGGTGTTGCATGGGGTATTTATACTTTACAAGGGCGTAACTCTAAAAGTCCTCTAACGGATACAGCTTATAATTTTTTACGTACCACTCCTTTAATTGCCTTACTGACTATAGCCTCATTAAATACTATGAGCTATACCACTGAAGGCATTGTGTTGGCGATACTTTCTGGTGGGATAGCATCAGGAATTGGTTATACAATATGGTATCTAGCGTTAGAAGGTCTTTCTTCTTCGCAAGCAGCGGTAATTCAATTGTCAGTTCCTGCTATTGCCGCTTTGGGTGGTGTTATATTCGTCTCTGAAGCGATTACACTTCGCTTTGCCATTTCATCTACTATGATATTGGGTGGTATTTTACTTGTAGTGCTAGGTAAATATCATTTCGCAAAAAAAAACTAAGCATTTTTTTTAACTTATGTGGCTTTGGCTCAAAATTCACGTCAAGTGATGAAAACTAAACGGCAGCAATGAGCTTTTAGGGGACAAAGTTATTTCTTTCCTTTAATCTTGCTAACATTTAAGAAGATGTTTTGTTACACATCATATAATTAATCTCATTAACCGCAACCCAGATAAGTAAATATAGCAAATAGAAAACACTCAAATATCCTTATAACACATTGATATAAAGACTCTAAACCCTTCTCTTGCTAGATGTTTTTTAACAAAGCATAGAGCTACAAAACTTAACACTTCCGTTATTTATAACACATTGAAAAGATATAATAATAGCTCACATTAAAAAGGTATGTTAAGTCGAAATTAATTATTTTAATTTGTAAAATTTAGAGGTAATAAATGGAATATTTCATCGGGATTTTAATGGGGTATTTTAATGGAACAAACTCCCTTGTTGAAAAGCAAGCTCAACGTTTTGCTGGATGTAGGTACTCTAATAGAGCCGCTGGAATTTTATCCAACTCGGTGGATTAGGAGGGTGGTTCTGCATTCTTCCTGCGGCGTATTTTGTCGGCTCTAATTACGAAAATGGCTTTATCGAAGGCTTTTACTTTGTGTTGACAGTATTAGTTGGAGTATTTGTTTCTGGCATCCTTCAAATTCCAGGAATTAACTGCCTCTTAAGTGCTCTTACCATGTTCATTAATATCGGCTTAGCAATGTTCGTCTATTCAATTACATAAATTACTGAGTTGTAAATTTTTACATTAAAGACCATCTAACAATCTCACGAAATAAACTCTAACTCATTGGCTATTTAAACATTTGTTTAAAAAACACAAGGCAAGGAGTCCAGAGTTCATTACAAAAATTCGAAAGCTTTAAATAGCGATCCTATTTAATTTTTTTAAAGGAAATACATGTCCAGCAAAAACGCTTACTGCTCTTGGTGCTACAGGTTATCAGAACACAAACTAGTTGAAAAAAACATTACGACTAGAAATGTATACCAGTGCACTTCATGTAGTAATAAAACACTAATTTGTCGCTACTGCACAGAAATGAGCAAGGGCAAGTTAAATTCAAGCACTGCGCATAAGGAAAACCTAAAAGGAATAAATAAGTTTGCTCAATCATGGAGTAATGAGTTATGTGCAGAGCATGATGGCTCCATTGCAAGCTTCGCCAATTTAAAAATGAAAATAGCTGATATTTCAGATTATGAAAAAGTTTTTGTCAGAAAAAAGAGGAATTTATCAAGAGCAGGGAAAATAACTGGTTTAGGTGTAGCTGGAGTTGTCAGTGTAGCAGGTGTTGCAGCAACAGCAGGCGCTGGCGCTGCTCCTGTGGCCGCAGCAATGGGCAAACTGGGGATTTTAGGTGCCGCTTCTACCGGAACTTCAATTGCTTCATTATCTGGTGCAGCGCTCACAAGTGCATCACTTGCTGCCGTAGGTGGCAGTGTTGCCGCAGGCACGGCAATAGTATCAGCAACAGGACTTGCATTGGGTGGAGTAATGGGAGGCGTTGTTGCAAACAAGTATCACGGAGAAGATAAGAGTTTTGCCATTAGAAAACTTAGATCTCAAAACACTGATAGTAAGACAATTTTTATCAATGGATTTATGCAAGAAAATGAAACTGATTTTCTGGACTGGCAATGCTCGCAATTGTCTTTTGACCCATCACACACAATGTATGGCGTAAATTGGTCATCAAAGACAAATGCACAATTAGGTTTAGCTTTTAGTAAAGGGGTTGGAACTAAGGTTGCTAAATCAACTATTATTGCTCTTGGTAAAGCAGGTGGTAAAACAGCTGCAGCGAAACTAAACCCACTTGGCTGGCTTGCATTAATTGCAGATCTTGCAGGAAACCCTTGGCATAACTCAATGATGCGTGCTGCCCAAGCAGGTATCCAAATAGCAGAAGCAATTTCTAGAACTGAGGGTCAAAAATTTAACTAAGTGGGACACTCATTAGGCTGTCGAGTTATTTATTATGCTTTAGAGGCTTTATCAACAAAGAATCAAAAATATATAAATGATGTAATTTTGTTAGGTGGGGCCGTAGGGCGCAAAGATAAAGAGGGTTGGTCAAAAGCTATAAGTGCTATTAATGGAAAATTATATAACTGTCATAGCAAACAAGACATGGTTTTATCAAAAATTTATCAAACAGCAAACGCAGGGTTAAGTTCACCCATAGGCATAAAGCCAATTGAATTGAATCATCCCCAGCTATCAAATGTGAATTGTGATGACTTTGTAGAGTCTCATATGACATGGAAAACACATTACGAAAAAATACTAAATAAAATATATAGTTAATTAGGTTGATAATAGGTAAAAGAAATATAAGCCATCCCAAAAATTAGAGCTATTTATCGAGATGAGTTGTAAATATGATTGACAAAATTTTGGAGATTTAATGGGCAAGTATATTTTGTTTTTTTGTTGGATTCGTATCGATTGGCTGTACATTAAACCAAGAACTTGGGGCCTTATCCATAGCTACTGACTCAACTGAAGATCGAGAGAAGACTAGATTTATCGCCACACACTATAGTGTACTTTTGGATTGCGACCAAAACTATGAAGACCTTAATAGGTTAGCTAGCCGATTCAGAGAATTTGCCGTTGTTGCTCCTCAGACAGCTTGGGCATTGAAAAGTGTTGAATGAGATTTACCACCACCGAAAGGCAACATATTTATTGGCTGTAGCAAAGCAAAAAAATTGAACATTGGATCAACACTAAAGATTACTTTTATCATAGGCAAAGACAATGGATTGTGTATAAAGATAAATAAGTTTGGCAAATGATCTTGTAACGAATCAAATACATGTGTTTAAACAAAAAATACCAAATAAGATTTGATGAAAAAAACACCAATCACATTGATTAAAATACACTCTAAATTTGATTTAATTTTGCACATTAAAAATTATTAAAATTCTCTTGCATCAAAATATTCTTTTTCCCAAATTAGGAAAAACAAAGAATTTAAACTAAAACCACAATTATTATAAAATTTCAAAAATCACAAAACACATTAATTCTACCACCCTCTAAAAATCGCACAAAAGAACAATAAAACAACCTCTAAATTTAAATATATCCATGTATATTCAATAGGGTGTGGAATCAGTCCCATCCTTAAAAAAAGACTAAACCTCATAATAACCACAAAAAAACTAAAATAATATAATAGAAAAATTAAATACTTAACAAGCTCATCAGACCAGTTCAATTAATTTCGTTTTTACATGTAAATACATTGGGTTATTAAGATACAAGAAAAAATTTAAAAAAAATTCTTAATTTAGAGGTAGACCTAAATACGAAATTAGTTGAATATTCGGCAAAAGTTAAGCATCGGTATTTCATATGAATAGCAAAATTTAAGCGTAATAAAACCCTAAAGATACACATTCACATTGGTCACTTTTTGGACAGACGAATTTTTCATGCTACCTTTAAGTGAACAAAAAGTAAACAAAAAGTAAACAAATAAATTTACTGTTTTTTATTGATGAAGGTATAACAAATGAAACTTGAAAGAAAATTGCCTAGAACAAGTCGTGTTTTAGCGACTTCAAATTTTTACTCACATTTAGGAAATCGCTCTCATTACTGTGAGAGCATGCTTGAAATTAATGCATTACTAATGCATGAATTTGATAGGACTGTAATTTCATATACCACTCAACCTTTTTCTATTAGATACAATATTGACGGTGTTAAACGTCGATATACACCTGATATGTTGGTTAAATATAGTGATAACTCATTTAGCAGTATAGAAATAAAGCCACTAGCAAGCTTTGCAAAACCAAAGAACATAGCTAAGTTTTCAGTTTTATGTGATCTATTCCCCAAAAAACTCAATCATCCATTGAAACTCATTAGCTGCGCAGATATCTACACGGGTGCAAAAATTGATAACATGAAATGGCTATATTCATTTCTCCAACAGCATCTAAGTCAAAAAGAGAAAGATGCTTACCAAAAGCTACCAACATCTCTTAATTTTGGGGAGCTCCTCTCTTTACTTGAAAATACAACAGATTCGCCGCATCAAAGTGCGTTGCGACTTGTCGCACATGATTATTTTAACTGGGATATCGAAGCACCTTTATCAAACGCAACTGAATTAACAAAAAGGTAATCTAGTAATGACTCCATTAATGCTCCAAGTAGGTAACCACCTAAAATATAGAGGTGTATTAGCCACCATTATTGCCATTGAATCTAGCAGTTTTGTTTTTAAAATAAATGATGAGTTGAAGATAGTAACATCAAAGGACCTGATGAGTGATATGGAGTCTGGACTAGTTAAAAGCTATATACCACCAAATACACCAAATACACCAAATACACCAAATACACCAAGTCCGTTGGTAACAGACAAAGATAAAGATAAGGCCAATAGGTTCGAGGACTATTTAACGGCTCTTGACAGTGAAACATATCCTAACTCACTAAAGATCCGGAAACGTGTGATCACTACAATTGCTACGAAAAGAGGTGAAACAGGAAAAAACGTCCCCTCTCCCGCCACGTTGTATACCTGGTATAAAAAGTTTATTAGCGAAAAGGTCGATCGCAACATTGCCGCTATGGTTAACTCAAAAGCGAAAAAAAGAGGACGTAAAGCATCTCCAGAAGCCATGGATTTGTTTTTTGAAGTTATCGATAAGCATTATCTGAAATTAAATGTAAAAGGGGCGTTAAGCACAACTCAATGTTTCAAAATTTTCAGTAATCAATGGGATAAATTTAAGAACGAATTTTCGAAAGTTGATAGTGCAGAGCTCTATGGAATAGGACGAACAGTTTTTTATAAACTTGTGGAGGGAATCGATCCCGTTGAAGTATGTAGTGCGCGAGAAGGCGTAGCAGTAGCAAATAATAAATACCGAAACGTGACTGGAGAACTCTCCGCTATAAGACCTTTAGAACGAGTTCAAATTGATGCACTACATCTCAATTTAGGGCTAATAGACGAAGATGATAATTACGTAGGTATGCCCGTTATTTTTTTTGCAATTGATGTTTTTACTAGGGCAATTCTAAGTTATGTCATTTCTTATGCAACGCAGCGTCGTGAAGACTTGCCAAGTGCAATTGATGTCGTAAAATCGTTGATACAAGTGAAACAAAAACCAGAACACACAAAGTTCGATTGGCCTATTCATGGGAAGCCAGAATGCCTCCAACATGACTCAGGAGTGTTTAGCAGTAAGCAGTTTTCAGCATTTTTACAAAACGCTCAGATTACTCCACTTAAAAATCCGGCAAAGAAACCATGGTTTAATGCTTATATTGAAAGGTTTAATCGTACATTTCGCACAGATTGCGCACAAAAAATCCCTGGTTATGCAGGTAAAAGGCTAGAAGATTCAAAAGACACTGTAAATATTAAGACCAATGCATACGTTAGGGTTAGCGAATTTAAGCAAATTGTTGAAGCATTTATCTTAGATCAATACCATCAAACCCCTCATAGAGGTTTGAATGGGAAAACTCCAATGCAAATGTGTGAGGAACACAAAAGCCTCATATCTATTCCTAATCCAGAGTACTTAGCACGGCTTAACAGATTTAATGGCGTGGAGTTTGAGGCAACAATACAGGCTCACAAAGGCATTCAAAAAAACAACCTATTTTATAATGATAATAACCGCAAACTACAAGAACTATATTTTAAATTGCGTGGGCATAAGTCTAAGAGCAACAAACCCAAAGTTAGAGCTTTTTTTTCTCACTTAGATATATCCCAAATCACAGTCTATGACGAATTCACAAATAACAACATCACCATTCCGTGTGTATCGATTAAAGAGCCAATATCCTTAGCTGAATATAAAGCGAAACACACTCAAGCACCTAAAAGTAATAATACTGCAAATACGATGGGGCCGATTATTGCTGGCATCAACAAAAGAGCGCAAGAGACTAAAACTACCAAATTAATAGACAACGTTAAAAAAGCAAAAAAGAAAGCAGAAAGAGAAACAGAAAAAATTCACTCCGATATCACCACAGAAGAACTAGATAAACTCATTAAAAATAATGCGGCTGGTATCAATGACTCATCCCCTGCTCTGACAAAAAGGGCCGAAACGGACGAAATCAAAGCAAAAAAACAACCAATAATTCGAAAGAAAAAAACGAAAGCAATTAAAGTATAAGTGAGGTATCTAACTGTATGTTACAAGAAGCTCCTAGTAGTGATGTTCTAGAATTCAAAAAGCTGTATAGCAATATCCAACAATACGAAAATGCAATGGACATCATTTTAAAGTCAATTAGCTCCCGAGCAATGGAAACATGCGGAACTCTCGTTTTAGCCCCACCAGGTGTGGGAAAATCACGGATGGTAGAAAAAATATTGGACGATTATCATGAAGAGTCAACAGCAGAGAAGGAGAATGTGTTTGGAATTTATATAGAAATTCCAGATACAAGTATGAATGAGTTCTACAGAGAGCTTTTATTTAAACTAAAAGATAAAGAACCGGATTATGGAACAGCCGCAGCTAAAAAGCGACGAGTTATCAATCTGATAAATAACATGGACGTTAAATTTGTATTTCTAGATGAAATCCAAGTTGCTTTACCATCTTCTGGTTTATTGCCAACATCAAAATTTGTAAAAAATATTAAAGAGCTAATGAATAAAACAACCTGTGCTTGGATTTTATTAGGAGCACCGGAAGCCATAGCTATCATTGACGTAGACGACCAATTAGCCGATAGATTCCCACGCGTTATTAATTTAAAAGGCTTATCTTTATTAGGGGAAGAGAACTCTCTTGATTTTATTGATTATTTGACAGATTTATTGGAGGACTTCCCACGTAGAGCGCCATATTTTAAGTTTATAAACGATTCCAGAACTGACGATAGTTTGGAATATAGTGAAAATGTAAATTATGACAACCTTCTTCGACTGTGCTTAGCTTCTCTGGGTAAACCTCGACGTATACGGGATTTAATAATTTCTTGTTTAGACAACACACAACCAGATGAGCGCATTACAAATTTGACATTTTCTAAGGCTTACGCTGAATGCTATCCAGATGCAAGCGATAGAGAGTACGTCAACCCTTTCGAGACTAATATCAGGTTAGTCAAAAATAAACTAAAAGAGCACAATTTATATGAATAATTGTTTTCCAATGCGACCACGACCTTTAGAGGGAGAAAGCTTTATTGGCTACATTTTACGTGTAGCAAGTAGCAATGGATACATGTCGTTGAGGGCAATTTGCAAAGTGCTAGCTTATAAATATAAAGCTCAAATATTTGACATGAGCCATGAGCAATTCAAAAAGTTTGTTACGGTTATTGCTCCATCTTTACAAATTGGTGAAGCTCATCTTTTAACAGCATTTAGGAATACACAGTTATTAGATGTTGATGAAGAGAGAAACATACGGAAGATTGTCATCGAATGCCCTAAGATTTGTATTACTTGTTTGCAAGGAGACAAAGGTCATCATCGTCACTACTGGCAACTAGCGCACAACACATATTGTGAAACTCACAAGACGAAGCTTATTCATGAATGTCCAAATTGTACAAAACAATTGGATTGGGTGCCTGATATTCTCAAAGGATGCAATTCTTGCGGTTTTCGCTGGTCTCACTACTCATTAATACCAATTAAAGAACTTCCTATGCATCAAGTTGTTGCAAGCAGATTAAAAAATGATGCATTAAAAGAGTATTTAAATGCCCTTTATTTCGCTACCACATATGCAGCGGATCCACATATGTTCATAAGTAAGATGGTAAAAAAATTCCCTTACTTAACCAGTGAAACTGAAGAGTTACTAGAAAAAGGCTACTTGCTGCTATCAGATAAAGAAGGTGCGGCAAAGTTTATTCAATTAATAAAGCAACATATGGCTCTCCAATTGAATTTCTATGATGAAAAAATGTTAACGACTCTAATTCACCCTATATCTAAGTTGCCAAGTATGTGCTTGCCACTGCAGAACAAAACGCCCTGTATAGCCATACCTTATGACAAAGTTGGATGGGTCTCTGATGTTCAAGCAAGTAAGTTAGTTGGTATCACACCTAACGAACTCAATGAACTATCTGCATCTAACATTATCAAGCAATATAAAATTAAAAATGTTACTTTTTATGAACTTAAACATTTAGATGAGTTTATCCTAGAGCTCTTAACTAATAGTAAAAAATTTATCTTCTCCTCGAAAGAAACATTTCTCTGCCTTGCCGAGTTATCTAAAATTTCACATAAATTTTTATTCAATTTCGCGGAATCATTAGCTTTAATGCGAACAAACAACATTAGTCTATACCGTATTGCTGAGACACGATCATTAAAAGATGTTTTTGTGAAGCGAGATTCATTGTTGACACTCCTAAAGAACAAAGAACCTCAGCAATTTACACATCTATTGTCGATAACTGAGTTAGAAAAATATTTTTGTATCAAGAGTGTGAAAATAAAAGAGATTGCAGCTTTATTTAAATGGAAGGAAATCTTCGTCAATCGAAAAAGTGCACAATATGAACCTAAAGAAGTAAAGGACTTTGCTAAAAAATATATCTTGCTTGATAAATACTGTGATCAAAAAATTTACCCAAAAGCTACCCTTGTAAGATATTTACTCAATCATAATGTCTATCCCATAGATAATGTGGGGGAAAGTAAAGTCAAACTGGATATATTCAAAAAGTCCAAAGTTCTATCAGCAACTATCACTCAATTTGAAAAAGATTGGATAAACTCACAAGCTCCATATAAGTTGAGAGAATATCAAGATAAAGCCAGATTTAATCTATTTAATAAATCTGCAAACCAAGCGTTCTTTCTTACTGAGACAATTTCAACTGGATAATAAGTTTAAATGGTGCATAGTCCGTCAACTATGCATCGTTCCACCTCACTGAAATTGTATCTTTCAGCACCAAACTCAATAAATGATAATGTAAGGCTTGAAGCCTAATCAATAGTTGCTAATTTTTTTTACCTACTTTTTTCCCCTAAGCTATTAACCTTCCCCTCTTGTAAATCGAAAATGTTCTGATATTCTTCATTAAGTAACCCTAAAGCGGTAATATTTAATAGAAATGATTAATTTCATGAAACTGCAGTTTCATGTTAACGCGGATTTTATGCGCCCAATTTACCGTTAGCTCGGATAATTCAAAAAGTCTGTCCGGATCTTTCCCTGTAAGCCTTTGATTTCATAATATGACCAATTTACTTTTAAACTGAAACCCACATGTGTGGTTTTCAGTTTAAAAATAAAAAAATCCGGCATGGTTAAACTTTAAATGTAGATTTACTTTCAAAAATATAGAGTTCATCTATGTAATTTTTGATAAAGCAATAAAACTCTCTTACAAAGAAGTATGTACTTAACTAGGGGAAATTGAATTAACAGATCAATAATCAATAGAGAATACTATTTATTTTGACAACAGTGACAATAAATCATTCATTGGTAACGCCCGCATAAGGGGCTGTAAAATGTGAAGCGAAGCGGAACCGAGCAAAATGTTAGCAGTCCCACTCTTAACACGCTTGTTAGCTTGCTCTACTCTTGAACAACCATGAAGTCATTTTTTTGAACTTAAAATCAGGTGACTCTCTGTATTCTATATATATTTCTATATCGTTTGAATCATCGATTTTTAAAATTGTGAACTCATTATCTGTTATTTTAAATTTAATTGAACAATCTTTACTATCAAATAAACCTGGGTAAAAAACGGTTTTGACTTCAAAATTATCTGCGTGGTAAAGAAAAAACTTATCTTTGCTGAGATCTAAAGCGATTAGAAATACTCCCCCTTCACCTTCGTCAGGATCCCACCTTAAAGAAGCGTGTTTCGTGTAAAGCATTTGCCCGTTAGCTTTACCTTCCTTTTTGAATCCATCTGATTGCTCATAAACAAAACTCTCTGCAGCTATTATTGCTTGAAAGATAGATATCTGTTTATCAATCTTCTCGCCAGAACAACTTTCTGCCTGTACATAAGAAACTAATAGTAAATATGTTATGAGGGTTAAAATATGCTTCATATATTCTTGCATGCTAACGCCTCATTAAGAGGCAATAAAATAGTTGGCTAAAATAAGCGACGAAGGAGCAAAAGCCAACTGTTTTTTGTCCTTTTGAATGACTTGTTAGGTGAGCCGAATTCATATACTAAGTGCGACACCCAATTTAATAAAAACGATGAACTGCTATATCCTTAGTTTTTTGCTCCCGCCAAGAAGTAAAACACTATGAATTACAAGCAGCTCACCGAAGGTGATAGA
>Ga0209707_1000448_pt1 | contig 25210 bp, 26 predicted proteins | sample EN4Hudsemesocosm_FD_184630 | JGI IMG/M metagenome (GOLD analysis project Ga0209707, IMG submission 184630) | Methane-oxidizing microbial communities from mesocosms in the Hudson Canyon - EN4B Hudson Canyon (SPAdes) (version 2) | ecosystem: Environmental > Aquatic > Marine > Cold seeps | place... | reverse complement strand
ATAGTGAAGTAAATTTAATAATTTTTTCATAGAAATATACTCATTTATGACAGCAAATATCTTTATTGCTGTTGATTAAACTCAATTTACGGAAATATTGCGTAGGTTTTCTGTGAGATAAGCACTCTTTAGGTAGAGTGCTTCCTCTTTTGCGCTATAGCTTATTTCCAAATGTTTCATAAATTATAAAAAAATTATTAATACCTCCATTTACGTGCAGAAGCCATGTCCATAGGAGGAGAGTAAGAGATCTCCCGATTTGATGAAGACATCATCTCTTTTACATTGATGCCCTTTCTAGCTAAGGTCCTGTTAGTAAGTAAAAAAGCATCGTAATAAGCATGGCCTGAAGATTTCAGCCACGATTGAGTGGATGTTTGAAGGTTGTCGTATATATGAGTAAATGTAACCATAGCCGAGATCGTGTGCTTAGTCATAGGGTACCTATCAGTATCAACATTGGTATTTAACAGTAATGAATTTCCCTTTAAATAATAGTTGTACGTCATAATTTCCCCTAAGGCAGGTAATCTATTCATATCATTTACTATGAGAAAAAATTTTATTGCATCTTTTAGTACCAATAATTGTGAAGGAGAGGCTAGTAATTTGTCTTGGCGGCTCATGTTTACAAAGCTTTTTTCAAATTTCCATGCATTATTTTGATTTTGATAGATAAGGAAGTCTTTTAAGGTTCGTTTTAAAATTGAGTATTTTCTAGCTACTAATTTGAGCTCATGTTTATTAATAGGCGCTGTATTTATAGTAGGCACCTTAGGTTGATCAGTCTGTTTTTTAGGAGTAATCACTGAGGGCTGATTAAGCATTACTTCTTTATTATTTCTGTCTAGCTTTGATGACGGTGCCGAAGCGACAACGACGGCACCATAAATGACTACTGCAGTAATTAGAGATGTTTGAAGTATATTCTTTAAAGAACATACAATTTTTTTAACGAAAGGCTCCTTTGTAGGTGAAATGATCTTAGGTTCATTAGTTACTGTATTAGTAACGGTGTCCTCTGGATCCTTTAATGAATTTTCAACAATAGGAGGGTAAGCGCAGCCAATTACATTTAAATTAGATGCAATTGCAAACATCTCATCAGCATTAAATTTAAGTCCCGTTGAGACATTATCAATGACCTGTACCATATCATTTACACCACCCACTACATTGAGCCATGTTCGTTGTGTGGCATGAAGCTGATCGATGTTAAATTGAATATCACCGGAAAAACCTATTATCCCTGATATATGCCTTACTTTTCGTGTGGCAAAGATTAAGGGGCTGTCATTTAACGTAAAATCACTATTGGAGATATAGTCGATTACGACTTCTCTCGAAATTTTTATCTGTTGTAAAGGCGTCTTGGGTGGGTTCCCGCCCCGAATTTCGGTATCATTGTTAAACCACACTCCAGTAATATCATCAATAGTAATGTCGCCGGAATAGTTTTTGAACTCCAGCAGAATGATGGCATCATCCTTAATTAAAATCGCATCAATTTGTGCTCCAGCTATACTGATATTTCCAATCAAGATGACGTTCGCAGTAGTGTCATTTTGATAGCGCATTTTTAATGCGGAAGCTAGAGCTGAAAAAAATAGGTTTTCGTTTGTGTGTGGTGATTTATTTTTTCTATATGCTTTAAACATCTTCGTTCTCCGATAAGTTAATTTTTTTATCTTACGGGGAAGAGAATACAGGTGATATTTGAAGTTATTTCCGCTTTAGCGGGGTTATTTAAAAGGTGGTTAGTGGGGAAGGGGATTATTTTTTTGTTGATATTAATAAGCAAGCATTACAGGAGGATGACAGATCATTGTCCTTGTCACTGATGTGGAGCTACTAAAGGAGTGAGAGCAGATGAAATGCCGACTATTTTAGAGAATTATGCGGGAGAACCCGATTTGATGGCTAAAAAAATAGTTGAATTAGCTAAGCACCGCAACGTACAGGAGTAAGCGCCTAATTCTCGACGTCATTTCCTGAAATCAAAATAAGTGCCAGACTACTCTCCATTAAATTGATTAATGGGAATTTCAAATGGCAGCACTCAATAAGTCATCACGCAGTATCTTTTGGTCTGATCATATTCTGGCTTGGCAATCCTCTGGCATGTCTCAATCGGCTTACTGTCGAGAGCAGGATCTATGCCCTCAAAAGTTCAGTTATTGGAAACGTAAATCTCTCACTCCTGCGGGTACAACGCCTAAACAAGTCAGTTCTGGCTTTACCCGAATTGAGATTGATGAAAATAGTACGCCTGATACGGCATTTGAATTAGCATTGCAGTTTCCAGACGGAACTCGATTACTGGGTATTCCCGCTGATAACCTGACTTTGATTAAGTCCTTAATTGAGGTATTGCGATGACAGTCGTTATGCGTCCTTCTTTATCTTTGACCGAGGTGTATTTATATCGTGACCCTATTGATTTCCGTAAATCACATCGAGGTCTATCGGCTATTGTTGAATGTGAGTTAGGGCATAATCCTTTTGCGGGCTGTTTATATGCCTTTACCAATAAGCAGCGCAATAAAATCAAATGTTTGTTTTGGGAGGATAATGGCTTTGTGCTGTATTACAAGTCTTTAGCAGAAGAGAAATTTAAGTGGCCTAAAGGTGAAAACGAGACATTAACATTGACTGGGCAGCAGTTAAATTGGCTACTTGATGGCTTTGACATTATGGCGATGACAGGCCATAAAAAGCTCAGTTATGAATCTGTTTTTTAAGCGATTTATTGCTGATTTTATGGGCTGAACAAGGTATAATATACACATGATTTTACGCAATAGTTCACTTAAAAAACAAGCAGATAAGCCGGAAAATTCCGTGTCAGAGCAACTTGCTTTGTTGCTTGAAAAAGATCAAATTATTGATAATCAAGCGAGCATTATTGAATGTAAATCTGGAGTCATTTCTGAACAGAAAAAACGTATACTCATTTTAGAAGAAGCCTTGCGCTTATCTAAAGTAAAACGCTTTTCACCTTCGAGTGAGCAATCAACACAAACCTCTTTATTTGATGAGGCGGAAGTTGGGGCGACGATTGATTTCGATCAAGCTCAGAACGCGCCTGATGAAGCGGACGAAGGCGCACTTGAGGAAGAACTAGGAAGAACTAGGGAAAACTGAGCCTTCGGAGCCCAAGAAAAACACAGGCCGCAAACCATTTGCCAGCCATTTGCCAGCCATTTGCCGCGTGAGCAAGTGTTTGCCTATTTATCTGAGCAAGAGAAATCCGGCGCTATTAGTACCTTCTTTACGAAAGTGAGGGAGGAGCTCGATATTATTCCTGCTCAAGTCCGCGTATTGGAGTATATGCAGGAAAAAGCGGTCTTTATTGAGCAAGATAAAGACGAAAATAAACGCATCATTATATCGGCAGAGATGCCAAAACACCCTGTAGCAAGAGCGATGGGTAGCATAAACCTCATGAGCTTTGTTATTATTTCTAAGTATGCTGATGGCTTGCCCCTGTATCGACAAGAAAAGATCTTATCGCGGTACGGCGGCGAACTCTCTCGAACAACCCTCGCCAATTGGGTGATTGCATCTGCCAAACAACTCCAGCCCTTGATTAACTTACTGCGAGAACATCAGCAGGCAGGCAAGGTCATTATGGCTGATGAAACCCGCATACAGGTGCTCAAAGAACCTGACCGACCCGTGACCTCAGATAAATATATGTGGGTAACGCTCGGCGGTCCACCTGACAAACAAAGTGTTCTATTTGAATATGACCCCTCGCGCAGCCAGGCCGTCCCTTTGCGCCTGCTTGAGGGTTTTAGCGGCTATCTACAAACCGATGCCTATGCGGGGTACAGTGCTGCCTGTCGAGAAAACGGTATTACTCAACTGGGCTGCTGGGATCACGCACGGCGTAAATTCAAAGAAGCTCAAAAGGCACAGCCTAAAGCGAAAAAGGGCAAAACAAATCAACCCTCAAAAGCAGACCGTGTAATGAGTTTTATCAATAAACTCTATATGATAGAACGCCAAATCAAGGGGCTTAGTATTGAAGAAAAATACCAGCAACGCCAAGAGAGAAGTATTCCAGTACTGAATAAACTCAAAACCTATTTAGAAGACAATCAGCATAAAATTCTGAAAGATGGCTTAACCGGCAAAGCCATGACCTACCTTAGCAACCAGTGGGAAAAGTTAACGGTCTACTGTTCGAACGGCGAACTAAATATTAGCAACATATTGGCAGAAAATGCGATTCGCCCCTTTGTAATAGGACGTAAAGCCTGGTTATTTGCTGATACCCCGAAAGGAGCAAGAGCCAGTGCAATTCATTACAGCGTAATAGAGACAGCAAAAGCCAACGGTTTAGAGCCACTTGAATATTACCAACATATCCTAGCCGCCTTGCCTTATGCAGGTACGGTAGATAAAGTTGAAGCATTATTGCCGTGGAATGTAGAACTTAAAAAAACGACTGTAAATTAAAAGGGCAAGTACGTGCTTCATTTAGCGCTTACGTACAGGATGATATTACTGCTCTGATAGTTGAGGTGCTTGAGTGGTGATTTAGATAAGTTACACAAGCTCAGGATCGTCTAAATTAGGGGTACCAGGATCTGTGCATTCAGTATATTTATAAATAGCAATCATTAATGGCACAGGGATATTCCCAGCATTACCATCCATTTCTAGTTCTTTTTCCTGCATCCATGGGATCAATGTTTCTACGTTTAAATAAGTTGGAGTGTCCAGTAATGTATTACAGTTTTTTACCTTATTGATATCGATAAAATTACGATGTATAAGCATGCAAAATAGAACCATGGACGCAGCGCTCATACAAACGCCAGATGCTCTTGGTTCAGTATCTGGAATCCAGGGCCAAAACACGCTTACCTTAAATGAGTTATGTTGAAACTTAACGAAGTTATTGCCTTCAACTTCAGCAATATAATTGTCACCTACGTTACTGGAGCTAGGGATAAACGTTTGTATGATAGATATTAATTTTCCAAATGCTACTGTCTTCGTGTTAGGCAAATCCCAATAGTTAAGATTCTTAAAGTCAAGTTCAAATAATTTTTCTATTTCTTCTTTTATATTGTCATCAATTTGAGGGGCATCACGGAGTATTTCATACACCATATCTTTCCATACACTCCCATAATATTTAGATACTCCTTTTTTCAACTTTGTTGAGATGTCGGTATCTACAGAAAAAGAGTACTTTTCTAGCATAGCACCGGATGGCATAAACCCTTTACCAATAAGTCTCATTATAGTCGGTCTTGAAAGACGATCAGTACCCGTTAAGGCTGCGTGAAAAGGGAGGGCTTTTTTAGGTAAACCCGCGTGCAACTGTTCTGCAAATAACGGTAGACCATACCTAACACTAGGTAGTAAGTCCGACCCCTTTTTATCCATGAGATATCGAACAAACATTCTTGCAATCCAAGAGGCTTTATCGGTATAAGATTTTCGAAGGTCAAATTTGTGTCCAGAAACGGCTTGAATAGTACTCGCACTTTTGCCTTGAACCCATAATAGTAATGCTAGTAGCAAGCGATTAAATACATCTTCTGGATTATCTGCTTTATTGGTCTCTAATAAGATAGATTCACTCGTAATATAAGGCTCTAATAATATTAGAGCTGGATAGCTGATAGCTATAGGCTCTCTTCCATGGTTCCCCTCCCAAGTTAATAATCCATCAATATTCCTTACTTTTGGCATACCTCTTTGTGATGGCTTTCCTTCTTCTGCCGCAAATGCACGTGCGCTTGTCCAAAAATCTGGAGTCGCTATTAATGCAGGCAAAATGGCTTCAGGTCCCCACTCATTATGCACTGAATTTTCATTACCTTCATCGTTGAGTAATTTTACCCAAGCATTTAAAGGTACAATTGCACGCCAACTAGTCCCCGTTTCTAAAAGAGCTCGCCCCCTTTCTGTTAACCTGTAATCTTCATTGTTCCTATCTACAATATCAATATTTTCCTGTAAGGCGTACTCAAGAATGTTGGTAATGACAATATTTCTAATGGTGTTTGTTGTAAACAAACCTGTATCTTGTTGATAAAAAATAGTACCTGTAAGGTAATGCTGTAACCTCGCAGGACTAATGCCATTAGCATTATCAAACCACTGATGCCCAAGAGTATCAAGAACCGCTCGAATCGTCGGGTCTGTAAAGTCTTTTAGACTCTCTCTATATCGATTGGCGAAAGAGTCTGATGAAATAAGAGAACTAACCTTATTTGTATTTTCTCCAGTATTAGAATAAAAAAACTTTATTAAGTCATAAGTCTTATTAAGGACTTCATAATTTCTGAAATTATTCATATTTAGAAGAACAATTGCTTTTGGTTTTCCCTGAAAACCAGGCCGTCCAGCTCGACCTAACAGGTTGTGATAAAGGTTTGTATCTATCAACTCCCTATTTCCACCAGTACGCGGAAAATAAAGGCTTGTTAAGATAACTAAATCGAAACTCAAGTTAACACCATAAGCTAGTGTTTCCGTACTAATTAAATAAAGTGTTTTATTATCATTTTCGTCTGGTTTTTGTCTAAAAACATTTTCAGCTAACTCTCTTAATTCTAAAGGAAGGGAAGAATTATGAATATATACACCCTTTTTGGCGAATGTTTCTATTTTTCTATAATTTGATATATCACTAGTTTTAATTTTTTCACTAGTCTTTTCATCAATTCCCACCTCTTCAGAGTTAATATTTTCAGCTAAAGAAGTACCAAAAATGATACTATCAACTACAATTAAAATTCGTTTGTAGTTGCCGTCAGTTGATAGATCAATAATATGATTACATAAATTTACAGTATCAAAAACACTTTTAGGATCAGTTAGTTGATTTTTTCTATCAAATTCATTAAGCCGATAGGCATAATCTCTCATATCTATATTTCTACTACTATCATCATTAACAGTAATTTCGAACGCTTTTTTTCTCTCATTACGACCTTCTTCACCGAGTAACCCATAGAACCATAATTCATGGTCGATCGGCACAGGACGACGGTTTGTAATTAAACGAAATGGTGGAGTGTCATGTCTATAAAACGCTTGAACTATAGGAGCTTTCTCATCTTGAATCAAATTTTCAGTTGTAATACCTAAGATTCGTAATGGTTTTGCTCCAGGGATATTATTATTATGCTCATCTTGATCTTTTACTTTTGCAATCAATAGATCTATAACTCCCCCTCTTTCTTTATTAGCTAACATATGCAGTTCATCTATAACAATAAGACCAACATGCTTAAGCATACGATCCATCGTTCCTATAAATAAACTAGCTTTTTCATAAACAGTTACAATTAATTTTATACTGCCTGGTTCTCGATTAATTCGGCCATCATTTATTCGGTCATCTCCAGTGCTTAAAATAACCTCATCTTCTCTAAGTGTTATGCCATCAACATATTTAGCACAAAACTCATTAAATACTTCATTAGCCAGTGCTTTTACCGGAGCAACAAAAATAACTAACCTTTTCTCAACCAACATCGTATTCAACATAGCAAAATGTGAAATAAAAGTCTTACCTGATCCAGTAGGCCCCGCAATCAAAATGTTTGCTGGTTGTCTATCTTCAACGTAAAAAAACTGCTCTCTATTTTCCGGAGTTGCCATGAGAGTCTTTAATAGACCTTCATTGAAAGGCCCTTGATCGTAACGTAATCTGGGGCTTAACTTTGAGTCTTTATTACCTTCAGTGTTAGGATCAGTTTTTAAGTTGTTTAATATTCTATCGAGGTAACCAATATGATTACCTTCAGTGTTAGGATCAAAAATTGCCTCTTTAAATGCATATCCAATTTCACCTGGTTGGGCATCCTCCACCGTATATGTATCTACATGCTGCTGTACCTGTTGTTGCTCTATAGCTTGATCTATATTGACAGTAAAGCTTTCCATATCCGTACTGATAAATATGTCATTAGAATTATCAGTGATACCTTCATTAGAAAAAATATATAAACGGGCTCCGAGTGCTTTTGCTAAAGTTATCTTATCTTCACAACCAGTAACAGCTGTATATTTATTAGACTCTAGATCATGCGTAGCAGATATTAGGATCTTATCTGCATCATGTATTTCGTTTATATTTTCAGGAACGCGAAATGCATAACTTTTTGCTAAGAAGAGTAATGCGCCAAAAGATTTACCATCAATTTCTATAGTATTAGTCTTAGTAAGTAACTCCTGTGGACCATAGAGTGTTATTTTTAGGTTACCTGGATGTTTTGTACCCCCTTCTCTTATAGTCTCCAGTTTGTTTCTAAACGCTACATTTTTTTGGCCATAAGCATCATTTATGACCTTAACCAGTGATGGCTCATTAGCTCCTTCAGCCCAGTACAAAATCTCTCCAGACTCTTCATTTCCAGTTCTTCTTACATCAACCCATACAGGGCTACCTTGCCCCTGATCATTAATAACGGGAAAACCAAATATTGTTGACATGCTTTATTCCTTGTAAAAGATTATTTATGATGTAACGTAGAGAAAAACTAAATTATAGTGCAACTAATATCAATTTATCATTAGGATTTAAGCCTCCTTCTATTAATAAATCCATATGATTACCAACCTCAGTAGGCTTGGTACCAATTGATAAAAATCTGCCTCTATTATGTCGATAAATAGATTTCTGTTCTCCTGTTACACCATCTGCAAGTAATATCAAATATGAGTTACGTTCTTTATCTCTAAGGCCAATTGTCAGTGTGCATTGCTCAAAGCTGTCTTTTTCACACAGATTCTTATTATCATCGTCCAAATCTAAATCAGGGTCTGAACAATTTTTTTCTACTTGTTTTAATTCTATAGGCACTGCTTTTCCATTGATTTCAAGTGATTGCCTCAATGTAGTTCCTGTAGCAGCCATAGCAGGTGATTGTCTGGCTGGTGGTGTAAGCGAGAAGGCTACTTCATCACTTATGTTTTCTAGTTGTTCGGCAAGCCATTCTAGAGATCCAGTAACATGATTTAATTGATTTTTAATCTTAAAATACAAGGATCGACTCCAAATATTGGAATACTCGCCATCTGATAAATAAAACCTATCTTGCTCGGCATTACATAAAGTGGACGCCCACTCTTTCACCGCAGATGTATATACTTCAAGAAAGTCAGTAGAAACCCTATCATTAACCGATATTGGTGTTTGATCAGAAATATAATCTTGCCATGCTTCTTCTATTTCTGGCCGACATATGCACAGATCTACTTGTATAGATTGATGACTTCGAAAACAAAGCTCAAGATTTGATAAATCTATGGAGTTAAATATTTCTGCTGTTCCTGTAGGTCTATCCCACATAGCAATAACACGAAAACCTTCTTTCAATAAACATTTTATCGTATCTAATGCTTCCGCCTCTTCTTCAAACATAGAAATTCGGCTAAGTCCTTTCCAATTCCAAGTGAACCAAGATGTTTCAAAACCTTTGGCAATTTTTGTTATATCACCTATCAATACAATAGCTATGAATTTTTCATTATTCATTTGTTTCGCCTCCTACAATACTCTTTTTAATAAATTCTCTAGATTCAACATATCCCCAATTATTTAGCAGCTCGTCTATATCAAAATACACAGGAATTTTTATTTGAATACAAGCACAGTGTAATTGATACAATTTGCTACGCCTTAGCTCTCGCCCGCGAGAATGAGTTGAATCTGCTGGTAGGTTGAGTAATATAAAGTTCACCATGAATTTCTTTACATCAGGAGATAAATCGAGCGAATTAATTATGTTGTATGTCTCGGTATAAAATTGCTTCCCCCATCCGTAATAGGCCAACTCAGGTGTTGATAAACCGTTTGGTGCAGAGCCTAGGAAGAGGTCTTCTTTGCCTTCAATACTTGAGACATAACTACCAAAGTCATCTAACCCTGACTGTATCGAGTTTATTGATTTATCATCATCTCCAGGCAAGCCTATTTCTACTTTATGCAAGCCTATTTCTACTTTTGCTTTACTCAAAATAGTAGTGATAAATGATAAAATTTCATCTCTTTTCTTCTCGTCTTTAGTGCATAAATTTTCAGACTTTTCTGCAAGGTGATGGAGATACTTGGAAAACACTGCTAACCAAGTAATGTTAATCCCTTTATCACAAAGATTTTTTGTTATGATCCCTACCTCTGATGGTTCTTGTACTTTTATTGTACTTAGGGGCTCAATATCATGTTTCAGACTATCACTTTTTTCCGCTTTTTTCCTTGCGGCCCCTTCTTTCGTTGTTCTCCATGTTTCCCTTTCTCCTATATATACTGAGGTGGCATAAAAATGTCGACCCCCTCCTTCTAATGGACTATTGTCTAATTCAGTTGTATTCTGAACTTCAGACTCTAGCTTAAGAGTTAATGCAATGAACACCTCATATCCGATGAAAGTTAAAAAATAAGGGTTAATGTTTTTTTCAGAATTAATATTATCCTGAACCCAGCACGCAATAATAGTATTAATTTTTTTCCAAAATTGTTTGTAATTTAATTCATTAGTGTTTAATTCTTCACTAATGGCAATAAAATATTTCTCTCTTGCTTCAGGTGATGTTTTTCCCTCTCCATCCCTATTAGCACTTTCAAACCAATAGTTCACCAGTGCTTTAGATTTGTTATGTAATGCTGTATTTCCTGCCTCTATACTAAAGCCAAACTTCAAAAAATCTTTATTGAAGACAGAATAATCTCTTCTTTCTTTCATCTCTAGCTGAGTTAAAATATGATTTAAAATAGGACAAACATAAGTATCAAAAATTTTTCTATGAAAAATTTCAAATGTAATATAATATTTTTCTTTTAAGTATTCATTTATTAAATAATTGTTGAATAGTGATTGATCCATTACTCTTGTTGCTGCTCTGTTTTTAGCTATAAACTCGCTTTCTAATTTGTCCATTAAGGCAGCCTTAGCTGCAGCTGTGTTGTTTAATTCATATTTGGCGGATAATTGTTCAGCAAGTGATTTCCTATTAATATTAATCTTTGCCAAATCTTGTGTTAATAGTTCATTATTTCGCTCGACTGAGTCCAGTGAAACTACAAGTTTTTTCCCCCTTACCTTATATGGTGAATGATCTAGAATTTTTTTGAAAGCCTTGCAGAGTTCTTTTTGATCCTCTAGCTTAAGGTGATTAAGACGCAGAAGCTGTTCAACTTTTAAATATAATTTATCATTCATAATGTCCTCATTTATTCATTTAGTAACAACCCCATCCACCCTCCATTATCACTTGATTTTTTGGCAATAGAAGTAGGTTTATTATGCGATTTTCTTTGCTCTATCTCTTTAAGTCGCTGTTGGACTTTTGCTAAAGTTTGTTCACCAGAATCTAATCGTTTTTGTTTACTGACTATTGTAGATGTTTGTGGTTGTGGTTGTGCATTTTTAGCTAGAATAACCTCCTTTTTTTTATTTACTAAGTTGCTCTTACCTTTTTCTTGATTAGCTTTTGCAATGGGCTGGCTAGGGAAAGAGTCTGTTTTTGTGCTTTCAGATACCTTAATAGGTTTGTCTGGTTGTTGATCGAGCCAACTTATATTACTTGCGTTTGAAGCAATTATTATTGAGGTAAACAAGATCCCCGTAATGAAGCTCCCTGCAGCTAAATTTCTAACAAGTTGGTGTGCTGGTGGCAGTGGCATGTTTTTAATAAATTTCATTTTAATCTCCTAGATCTCACTACATTAGTTCAAGAATAAAGCCAGCTTTATTTAAAGGATAACTTATTGCCTGAATTACATCGTACGGTGTACTTTTTTCTATCTTTAATCTAACGGTACTAGCACCTTTCTTAAGGGCTTTGGATTTCAGTTGATTGATAGAGACGGTTAAGCCATCAACGGTATATATTCCTTGTGCGGAAATACTGACCAAAAGACGGGGGATTTCATCGCCATCCTTATCTTGAGATGCTTTTTTCTTATCATTTTTAGCCGCTTCAATCTCTATTACAGGTTGTTGAGATTGAGTTTGAGTGGTTTTTTGGCTCGACAAAACCACCATCAATAAAAAAATGAGAATATCTGTGAAGGTCGCCTGCACGAGCACGTTGTTATTTATCATTTTTACTCCCCCAGTTTAAATCTGAATATGGGAGTCCAATAACTCTTAAGACCTCACAAACAGCTGTGACTAGTGCAATAATACCTAATGCCCATAACGTACTGAAAAGGGCGTTAGCGAAATGTTTAGGTTCCGGCATTCCATGACCTAAAGCTCCGACAAAGCTTATATAAGTTCCTATCATTCCTACTGTTAAACATAACCCAGCTGCAGTGCTGAGGTGCTCAAGGAGTTTCGGTAATTTTCTATGATCAGTCTCAAAAAAGGCCCATATGATGCCTCCTAAAATGTAAGATGATAGGGCCATTAAGATATAAAGAGTGGGACCTACTTTTTGCGATAAAAAGCTCATTAAAGCAATGAGTTCTTCGTTAAAAAAAATTAATGGTAAGAACAGCACTAATACTCCTACACAGACTTCAGCAGTCAAAACCCAAAATGAATTGTTAGGTTGGTTAAACATGATTTTTTCCTTTTAATTTAGTTAGTAATGTTTGTATGTGCTCTAGGACGAGTCGTTTTTCTTCCTTAAGCTGAATAACAGCCAGTTTTGCTTTTAATTGATCTACCTCCTTTCTTAACTTCGAATGATCAGTGTATGGTTGAGCACTTGCTGCCTCCTGTTCAGGTAATGCTACGATAGACTTATCGCTTTTATTTTCCACGGTTTTATTAAGAGGTTTGTGCTCCGTCGCCAAAACTGCTTCAGTAACTGACCCTAGCGATGCATTGCTCATTACTGTCGTATACAGCTTTCTAGATAAATTATTTAAATCTGGGGCATTTACCAATACAGAGCCAGCCAGGAGTACACCTAATATTATTCCAAATAGAGCATTCATTTTTCACCTATAATGTAATGGGTTGTAAATTCTTAAGCCATTTGCCATCCACTGTTAAAATTTTCAACGGCGTTATAACTAAGTGTTCATCAAGGATTGAATATCGTAGTTTTAATGATGCCCCCCTATATTTTTTAGATAGACCGATCACTTTTCCCCAAAGCCGGTTCGGCCAAAACAGATGTACATGAGCCCCGTCTTCAGGAATTTCTCCGTAATTTAATAATCTAACCTCCCTATCAACGCTCCGCCAGCTACCACTCTCACTGAATGGAGAAGGTGCAATAGGTAAAAAATTCTGATCAAGTTCTGCAAGAGGCTTTCCTGCAGCATCTAAAACGAGTAACCGTGCACCATGTGCCATGAGCCAGTTGATAACCCTATCAGGATCACTGTATGTAGCATCAATTCTTTTACCGATTCCGGCATTTGAATTATTTGAACCTGACTTATTTACAGAAGATTTCTTTTTATTAACCTTCTCTGGCTTAGGTTTTTCCTTGGTTTGTTCTGGCTCAACAAAGGCAACTTTAATGGGTTTGGGCTTAACGATATTGCATTGCTTAGGCTCAAGCAGATCAGGAACCTCTGCTTGAGCATTTTCATTAAAACCACTGATAGCCATTAAAAATACAAACCATGCAGCTAATAAGGCAAGCGTTAGCTTAGTCATATGCATTGAAATAAGTAAAACTATCATCGGTAGTATTACCGCCAGAAGGAGTGATTACTTTTTCTCCAGCTACTTTTAATACTTGAGCAGAATCAATGAAACCATGGCTCTTATTTACTGATTGTAATGCTCCATTTTTTATATGACCATCCAGTACCAAAAGCATCGAGGCAAATGTCTGCTCCATGAAATGAGAAACTTTTCTGCTCTCGTCAAGAGAATTCAATTTATCCACCATATCCTGACGAGTATATACACCACCATGCCCAGCTCCAACAGAAGGACGTTTGCCATCGCGGATAATTCGTTTTTTCCAAATATCATTAGTAACGACCCACCGCCCTGTCGCACTTGTAATTTGAGCATCAGCGGTAGATAAAGAGTTGGTATATGTATCGAGTAATCCTTTAGCATAGACTCGTGTATCTGAATCCAGAGATTCTATGGTGACTTTATTTCTTGGCATGTCTTTGGAAGTCTCTAAAAGTCTCTGTACCATTGCTCTTTCATGCCCTAAGGATCGTTCCCACTTATGATTTTTTTCAATTAACCTCTCTATAGTTTTGGTTATTTTTCCAGCTAATGAAACTTTATCTATCTCACTTTCATGCGGGGAGTCATATTTGCTCCACATACTCCCGACTGTAGTCAGTAGATGATCAACTTGATCGCCATTTTTTTTACTGGACTGGTTGCTTTTCGCAAAAGCAACCAACGATTTCTTCTCAAGAATTACCTGACTATTGACATTACTTTCCGCACTAACTAATTGGCAGCTAAACATCATTAAAAAAAATAATATGAATGTCATTCTTTTTGTATCATTAATAATAGTAGTCATAATTTTTTCCTATTTTTGGTAATTAAAGTTGATATTATGTTGGCGCATTTTTTTTTCAAACCAAGTGACTGCTGTTTTTCCATGTAAATATTCATTGCTTTCAATACCTTTCATGGGTACCACTAGTTCATTCCACACAGCTGGTATTGTTACGCCCTCATTAGCAGCTTTCCCCATATAAAGTTTGACCTTTTCCGCAGGTTCTCCCGAGACAAAGGAAAAACAGGCTGCCGACACAGCTTGATTAAATTTAAATCGAGAGACTTTCTTGATGTCCTTGGATTTTGATACAGAATCATATTTAAATCGCCCACAATAATGGTCAACTTGCTTGCGTACTTCAGTTACAGCGAGTTTATTTTTTTTAGGCACCTTATTTACAGAGGCTGAAAGATATGCAATAGCTTGATATTTAAGAGGTACTTTATAAATACCTTCATCAGAAATAAGATGACGGACACCTTTCACTAATTTGAGATTTCCTTGAATACTCCCATTACGCATGGCATCAACTGTGATTAAATAATCTCGTTTGACCTTAAGACGATTAGTGGGAGCCTTAATTGCTGAGATTTCGGCAAATTTCATCTCTAAATTTTTATGCTTATGACGCGCAGCACTCACTTTTTGGTTAAATATTTGCTCTTGTTCGCTTACACTGAGCTTATGCGAGCTAGTAGAACAACCAATTAAAGAAGCAATGGTTAAAGCAAGGACACCGCCTTTTAAGGCTTTAAATTGCTCGTTGTTATTAAAACTACTCATTAGATATTCTCCAGTTAATGTTTACTTTTGAAAGCATGTTTATTAGATCAAATTAAAAAGTGACTACATCCGCTTTGAAGCGGTTTTTTATAAATCTCTAGGTTATTATTTTTTAAATCTATGACTATTTAAAACGATGAAAAAGATGATGATTCCGCTTTGAGGGGGTTATTTAAAAAATAACCCCTAGCAAAAGAATCTAGTAAATAAAGTAATTCGCAATTTAATTAAGTCTCCTCCCTCATCCACATGATTTGGATCCCGCCATTTCCTAAAGAAGATCTTTTTTTTGTTCGCGCTCTTTGCTCATGCCAAGTGATTTTTGTTTTACTCGATTGGCTAATATTAAATGATGAAGATTGGGAAGCACTTGAATAACCGGTTAGAAGCGTTACCGCTATACCAATCGCAATTTTTGAACGCAATTGTGTTTTCTGAGATTGCTCAACAATTGTTGAATGTTCTAGATTAAGCATACTGCCCCCTGTTTAAGGATTATTGAAATTATGATCTATAGTAAAGGCTTAAAATTTAGGGTTTTCCGCTTTGAGCGGGTTATTTGTTAATCAGCGTGCAAAACTTATCAGGGTTCGGGGGAATAGCGTTAAAAAGCTCCCCCCAACTTTGCCTAAAGATAATTGTTTCTTCTCCTAGCTCTTATTTTTTTATCCCAAATAGCTTGATCTATAGCCAGAGCCTGGTGTTCATTCCAAAGAATTACAGCTTCACTCCACCTGTTATTACCAGGTGACTCCGTATTAGTTGATGAATATTGAAAAGAAATTAAATACCCTGCTAGCAGGGTTACAGCTATGCCAATCGCAACTTTTGAACGTAAGTTTTTTGTCGGCTGTTCAACGATAATTGTTGAAGGATCTAAATGACTCATACTGACTCCTGATTAAGGATTAAGGATTAAGGATTAAGGATTATTGAAATTATGATCTATAGTAAAGGCTTAATGTTTAGCGTTTTCCGCTTTGAGCGGGTTATTTAAAAGGAAGGTAAGTATTTAGTTCCACTTCTTTAGATAAGTGGAGTTAGGGGTAGTAAGCAGCATTGATGAGCCTTATCTCTTGTGCTACTGATTGTTGAATACAATGGCCTAAATTTTCAAAATTCTGCTGCTGATGCTCCTCAAGTTTTTTGTTAAATACTTCTTTCAATCTAGCTTTAACATTAGCTGTATTTAATCCGAAGTATGCTAGCGAAAAGTCTGTCTTCTGAAAAACATTTGATTCAAACTCTAATTCAAAGCATTCTTTCCATGCAGAATTGCCTTCAAGGAAGTACTTAAAGATAGTAGCTATCTCATCAACACTAGTGGTGAAACCTATTGTCGTCTATGGATACATCAAGATTTACGAAAATTAGAGTGCTCAAATTGGATATAAACGTCGCTATATAAAATCAGGCAAAGTATCAAAGATTGCGGATAACTGTTAATCAGATTACAGAATATGCGGGGGGCAACAGCTTTTCCATAGAAATATGGCATACATATTGATTGCTTAAGGAATTAAGGAACCGGATATTACCCGCCTTAAACCAATGACAAATATCACGCCAGATTTTTATTATGTAGCAGATTTTAAAACCTTGTCACAATTGCCGCATTTAATATTTAAGCCTTCTTTACCCCATGCTTTGACATCACAGGTGGTGCAAGTATATTTTGTCTTTGTAGCACGTTTTTTTGCGGCAGTGGCTTCGTCTTTGTCTTTGTCTTTGGTTCTAGCTTGCCATGATATAGAAAAACCTTTATTGACTAGCTTATTACAAGCTTTTTCAAATACCCCGCCTTGTTCTATGTAGTGCGTCATTTGTCGCCCTGTCTTTCTGCCGCCTTCCTCGCCTGTATGACTAGGAATAAGCCCGCAAGATTCCATCATTCGTCCCCATTCTTTATTATGATATCCACCGTTTGAGGGCTTGCCATTGTGGTGTTGTTCTAGGTGGCACATTTCATGCACCAAAGTAGAAAGTACTTTTTCAAGGCTACGACTTGCAAAGCTATCGGGGTTTAGAGAGATTTCATCAGTTATATTATCACCGTTTGTTTCATTCCAGGTATCACCACAAAAATAACCATATGCACCTTTTATACGCTGCATAGTGATAATACAAGAAGGCAGCCTATTAACGAATAAAGCGCGGTTAAAATATGTATATGCTTTGTCTAATTCTGTGTAAATATCTTTAGTTGGTTTAATTGATATAACCCCTTTATTTATTATTTCTATACTCATCTTCTTACATACATCTTTTTATAGATAACCAAGATATCAGTTAAATAGAGGGGAAGTAAATAAAATATTTTTACATCGTACGATATACTTTATTGTATGTTTTTATACAATTTCCTGTACCCACTTATTTTATTGACTTATCCAAGCAAAGCAAGACTGCTTTAATACGGTCAGGCACTCAACCATCACGAGTTTTATCATGACGATACTCTAATTCAACTTTTTATTCTTTTGTTATCCTGATTTTTTGCAGGCTCTATAGCATGACTTTTTTATTATGAATAATTCAAGCACCTTCAAGTGGTTTGGGTATACATCCGCACTTTTGAGCTTAAATTTATTTTTTTAGGTTGCCCCCTGTTTAATGATTTTTTGAAAGTATGGTCTATAGTAAAGGCTTAATATTTAGGGTTTTCCGCTTTGAGCGGGTTATTTAAAAGGAAGGTAAGTATTTAGTTCCACTTCTTTAGATAAGTGGAGTTAGGGATAATTGTCATTTAATAATTACAGGCCATATAAGCCCGCTAAGTGGTAGTAAGCAGCATTGATGAGCCTTACCTCTTTCGCTACTGATTGTTGAATACAATGGCCTAAATTTTCAAAATTCTGCTGCTGATGCTCCTCAAGTTTTTTGTTAAATACTTCTTTCAATCTAGCTTTAACATTAGCTGTATTTAATCCGAAGTATGCTAGCGAAAAGTCTGTCTTCTGAAAAACATTTGATTCAAACTCTAATTCAAAGCATTCTTTCCATGCAGAATTGCCTTCAAGGAAGTACTTAAAGATAGTAGCTATTTCATCAACTGGAACCTTCCTCACCTGCGCCCACCGAATGGAATCATCACCATTGCTATAATAAGATTTTTTCTTTTTAACCATTTCGTTCTTATCGCTAGGGGCTGTATTAATCAACACTGGAGCTACTTTAAATTCTACAAACTCTATGCTTAATAGTTCTGGGTAGCTTGAGCTGTAAAATGGCGAATACAGTTCAAGAGAACCCTCTCTACCGTGAAGTGAGAGATCAAATCCATTCTGAAATTCTTGGGAAAAAAGATTGCTGAAGAATTCATCGGTTTCCTCTAAGGAGGGATCATATAAATCAGTATACCAACCACCCGTCATAGGTAATGTTTCGCTTGTTAGTTGCATATTGGCCTCACTTAATAGGTTATTTTTAATAAATGACACACTTTGTAAGTGTCTTACTATACTTGTTGAATACCTACGCTCTCCTCTGTTAAAACGCTTGCTTTAGGTGCAAGCCATAACTGTTCTTTTTTATACTGAGTGTCCGGTCACTGGATCGATGGTAATCCAACATTCATTGCTATCGAAATTTGTAGCCATGAAGGAGGGCTAATTCGGCGCACTCTCGTTTATATTCTGGAGGATAGCTTTTCGTCCAAGCACTATTACCCAAACTGACAGATAGCTGCATTGGTATCTCTGATATATTTTGGAACAATAGCTCTCCATGAGTGTTTTTTAAAAGAATTTAGCCTTCTGGGTAAATATTTTCCTACATAAAGTATTGTTTCTTTCGGCCACTTGTTAATGGGTTTGTATAAAGCACGGCCTCCATAATTGTATAATGCAGCTGCGAGGTAGATATCGCCTTTGCTTTTCTTTAATAAACGAGATAGGTACCGGCTGCCACCATCTATATTTGAGCTTGGGTTAAATCTATCCTTCACTTTAAGCTCTTTCGCCGTAGCCGGCATCAATTGCATCAATCCTCCTGCGAGAGCATTACTGATAACACAAGGTCTCGCTGAGGATTCATTCATTAAAATGGCAGCAATAAAATTTTCATCCAAGTGGTACTTTTTTGCTGCTTTAGTAATCCCTCTATGTAAATTGTAATACACGGGCTTTTTTGAGGGTGCTACTGTTGTTTCATTTAACATATCCTCCCATGTTTGCGAATTTACATTAAAGGAAATACAGACGAAAAAAAAGATTGTTAATTTGTTCATAGGATTATGTCCTGATAATGTTATCTACTTGGCCGCATAATAAGGAATCCAGAAGTGTTAATAGAGCTCTTTGGATTCCTCAATATGAAGTTTTTTTAAAAAATAAAGTGCGAATATCTCGTTTATTCTTTTCAGAATTCAGACTTTAACAATCAGTTTATTTTTTTAAGTAAATTCTTTTGCAACTCTTGTACTATTTCCTCCCAGTCTTTATTTGCTACGCTAAATAAGGTATGTATGTCGTTAGTCACCGAAAAGTTGTCATTTTTTCTCGCATCTTTATATAACAATGTTTGCCATTTTTCTGTTTCCTCACCCCACGTATTTATTAAAGCAAAAACTTGAAAGGCAGAAAGAGTTGGCATAGCATGAATCACTCGATATTTTTCTGCCTTATTTAAGCTAAGAATACCCCTCAACATACTGAGCATCGTGAATTTCGAATCATCATCAACACTACTAGGTAATAATAGAGAATCATAAACAATGGGAGGCATATTATGGTGATCCCACTCGCTTGATACATCATTGTCTGGCTCAGTTTTAAAATCATTTTTTATGATAGAAAGGCTTGGTTTTGTTGTTTTATTATTCGGGTTCATTTTTTTACCTCTAATTAAAAGACAAACCAATTATCTCAGGTAGGATTTCTATTCATTCCGCTATTGCTGGGTTTTTATGCCGATAAAACATTATTTCTTTTAGTGACTCTACTAAATAAGTACATTGTTGCTGTGTGCCTATACTTATTCTGAGAAATCTTTCTATGGGAAACGCATTGAAATGCCTCACTAAAATATTTTTTTCACGCAACTTCATTGTCAGTTGAAGTCCATTATTAAATTTGGGGTGACTTACAAATAAGAAATTTGCCTCTGAGGGCAGTACCTCAAAATTTAATTCTAATAGACTTTTTTTGAGCCACTCTCTGTTATTAATAATAAGTTGTCTATTTTCATTAAAATAATCCTTATCTTGAAATGCGGCTATTGCTGCAACACTGGACAAACGATCAATAGGGTAGGAATTAAAGCTGTTTTTAACACTATTTAAGGTATTAATGAGTTTAGAATTCCCCATCGCAAAACCAACACGCATCCCTGCTAACGACCTTGATTTAGAGAGTGTTTGAATAACAAGTAAATTTGGATATTTATCAATCAATCTAACCGAAGATTCACCACCAAAATCTACATAGGCTTCATCTACGACAAATATAGATTCAGTATTGATCGATAGCAGTTTTTCTATTTCAGATACAGTTAATATCGATCCTGTCGGTGCATTAGGGTTAGGGAAAATAATTCCGCCGTTTGTTTGCTTATAATCGCCTATATTAATTTTGTAATTTTGTAACGGTACTTTTTTATAGTCGATTCCATATAGGGAGCAATAACTGGTATAAAAGCTATAAGTAATATCAGGAAAAAGAAGAGGACTATTTTGTTTGAAGAATGACAAGAAGGTATGCGCTAACACTTCATCTGAGCCATTACCCAAAAATACTTGTTCTGGAACTATCTCATAGTAATCTGCTATGCATTTTTTTAATGCCTGTGATTCTGGATCTGGATACAAGTGTAAAGACCCATTAGTCATTTCATCCTTTAAAGCATCTAACACCAAAGGCGATGGTGAGAATGGGTTTTCGTTAGTATTCAGCTTAATTAAATGTAAATCATCTATTTGTTCACCTGGGGTATAAGGTGTTACGTTTTTAATACTTGGGCTACAAAATCTGCTCATTATTTTTATTTTTTATCAAATGATTGTGAGTAGGAGAGTTAACACCATTAGTGCTAACTCTCCTAGACTGGTTTTTCCTATGCCGCCATTTGGTTATAAATAGATTCGGCCGAAGTAAAGGCGGTTGATCTATTAGGATAAGACCCTAGAAACTGGGTGCTTAACCCGAGATTTGAAAGACTTTTGATAGCGCGTTGCATTTTGGGGCTTTCTTGGTGAGCTTCAACCTCCACAACAAACTGGTACTCAAAATTGTATTCAGGGTGAGGGCTAGGGTGAACGATACTAAGGTTAATTTTCTCTCTAGAGAGACATGCGAGTGCTTTTGCAAGAGAACCAGGTAAATCTCTATTTAAATTAAGAATTAAACAGGCTTTATCAATTCCTGTCTGAGTAGACATATCACGACTAAGCACCCAAAAACGCGTGTAATTATTTACTTTGTTTTCAGTATTACCTGCTATCAACTGGTTTAGCTCAAACTCATGCATCGAACGATCTGAAGCAAGAGCAGCCAAAGTAGGATCTTCTGAGGCCATTCTTGCAGCTTCCGAAGTACTATTCACCTTCACTATACGAATTGAAGGGTGTTGTAATAATAACTGCTCTACAAATTTCGATGACTGCAGCAGTGCCATTTCATGACTAGCTAAAGTTTTAATCTCCTTAATCTCTGTATTTTGTGCCATCATTTTTAAATGAACAGGTACTAAAACTTCTGAAGTAACTTTCAGGCTTGATTCTGGATTATCGTAATTTGACCTTACAACGCTGCGAATGGTTTCTGCTACTAGTCCGGCTTCTACATTCTCTATAGCCATCACACCGTACGCTGCTTTGCCACTAGATACTGCATTAAATACAGCTGTATGCGAAGAACACCCAACATAACTTCCCGCTGGACCGAACTCTTTGTTGGCAGCCTCAAACCCAAATGATCCTGGACTCCCTAAATAACAAATTTGATTAGTCATCTTACACCTCTGATTGATTAGTTAATGAAATAGACACCCGACAATATTTTTTCTTACCAGAGCGCAATATCAGACTGTTATCGGTTAAATCATTTTCTGTTATTTTGTATACAACATCTTTAATAACACTATCGTTTAGGTAAGCTCCCCCTTGTTGAATTAAACGGCGTACAGCTGATTTAGAACCGGCTAATCCTGCATCAACCATCAGCGTTGTAAACTCTACTCCTTGTTTTAACTTTTTATCAGATATGAAAATTTCAGGCATCCCTGCAGCGTTACCCCCTTGCCCCGAAAAAAGGTCTGCACTTGTTTCTTTTGCTTGTTCAGCTTGCTCTTCTGAATGAACGATACTAGTTACTGCGAAAGCTAACAATTCTTTTGCAGCAATAATATCTTCTTTGACTATTTGTTTAATTTTATCAATAGGTTCAAAGGTATATATCAATAGCATTTTCTCTACATCTGAATCAGCTGTATTAATCCAATATTGATAGAAGTCATAGGGGGACGTGAGTTCCGGAGATAGCCATATAGCCCCACCTTGAACAGACTTACCCATTTTCTCACCTGATGCGGTAGAGATTAAAGGTGTTGTTAACCCATACACTTTACCACCACACGATCGACGGGTGTAATCGATACCGGCAATTATATTTCCATATTGATCAGAACCACCGACTTGTAGGTTGCAACCATATTTAGTATATAAATATTTAAAATCAAATGCTTGGAGAAGACTATAGGTGAACTCTGTAAATGAGATACCAACCTCAGAATCCAGTCTACTTTTGACTGATTCCAACTTCAACATTGTACTTAAACTAAAGTTCTTACCGACATCACGCAAAAAGTCGGGAATATTCATTCGCTGGAACCAGTCCTTATTATTTACAACTTCAGTATCAGAGTCTGAAGATAAATCAATAACTTGAGATATAGACTCTAACAACAATTTTTGATTTACTTGGACCTCATCGTTGCTTAATAATACTCGTTCATTACTCTTACCAGATGGATCTCCTATTAACCCTGTAGCACCACCTAGTAGAATAATTACCTTGTTATCAAAGTTTTGGAGGCGCTTTAATGTAATTAGCCCCATAAGATGGCCGGTATGTGCTGATACACCTGTTGGGTCTGTTCCCCAATATAGAATTGCTTTTCCTTGATCAATCAAGGACTGGACTGCTTCGTCATTACTAGTCTTTTTTATGATTCCACGTGCATACAAATCATCAAAGCATGAAGAATTTTCGTTACTTGGGTTTGTTATTTTATCCGGTTTCATTTTTTTACCTCAGTTATAAATTAATTATGGTTAATTTATCTGCACTTAAAGTTCTTAAATGCGATGGTAAAAGTTTACTGGTAGTAATCTAGGAGGTTACCGCTATTAGCGGGTTTTTTATTCAAGATATGACGTCACATAGTACGATAGCGTTGACGCCCCCTTTATAATGTTGTTTTAAGTTACCTAAAAGATAGTCTTTCAGGGGCTTAAACAGCAGGATTCAACAAAAAGAACAGTGGGTATTATTTTGTAATTTCTCTAAAATACTCATCTCATCCAAGACTTTTACTATAAAAATATGATGGAAATACAAGCAGGTTATTATTACCTTCGGTAAAGTAGGCAGGCCCAATGAAGATCGGTACCGGTTGCTAGGTGGTGGACTTATCTTGCCTGATAACATAACGTCTGCTTTTAAAAAAATGGATCGTGGGCAAATTTATGCTGTAATGGATGGTGTCGGCGGGGCTAAAATGGGGGCAGAGCTGCGCAATGTATTGCAGATATACTAAGTGACTTTTACACCACAAGTGCATCAAATATAAATAAAGTATTAATGTTGAGAGAGCTATTGCTAGGACTTTTCTGAGGACCCATAATTAGAAGTTACTCCAGCAGCTTTCCTTTGGGTAGGATTTAATGACGCACATATGACTATTGATACAGCCACTACGAGTATAATTAAAATTGTAGGTGCGCTAACCCAGTCTTCATCAGTATCAATTTTTTTCTTAAGAATACCTTCAGGTTTCTTCCTAACTGGAGGTCGGCCATCATTAGTCATAAGTCACCCCAAAATCTATTGTCCATTTTCTCAATACTTTATTCTTTAAAATGCTCTTCGGTCACTTGACCTTCCAGCCCCCCCTGCGAAATTCAGTATATTGGTTCAATAATACATCTGGCAACAATAAAAGATGAGCACAGTTTTATTGGCGGACACTACCCTCACTGAGAATTTCACTTAGCTTTTAAATGCCTCAATTAGCTCCTAAATTCTAACTTTCGTTAAGTCATATTAACGTAAAACGCCCGTTTATTCATACCAATCCTTAGGTATTAAAGCATAGTCACCCCGCCACTTGTTATCCCTAACAGCATCTTGAAACCATTCTTCATCAATATCAGCATGATCAGTGATTATTACTTGAAGATCTGGGGATAATTCTTTAACAACCTTAAATATGAATTCATATAACCTTTTAACAGCACGTCTATCTTCATCCTTCTCAATCTCGCCTAAATTTCCATCACCTGATTTATCGGCCGGGTAAAAAGCTTGTGTTGGCTGGTCAAAAAAAATAAATCTACCAACAGGTCTAGATTGCTCTATAAACCATTTTGCCAAAGCCAAATATGTGACTAAGTGATATCCCATCCAGTTTTCACCACTACCCATTTTAGCGAGAGGTACTGGACCATCAGGTGTGTCAGCAACCACTGTAAGCTTAGCTGCATCCAAACGAATTCTATTATTCTCGCTATACCCAAGCTCCAATTCACGAGCCCAGTTCGTCATATCCTCAGCAATACAATTAAGTTGAGCACCTAACCTTTCTTTCATTGCCTCAGGGTCAAGACGTTCCGATAAACCCGCAATTTGAACATCTAATAACTCAACTTGATTCATTAAATTACTAGCTGATGTTACGCACCTTGATGATATTTCCATTAAAATACTAGGCTATGAAAACACCTGATATTTTTGACTTATACACCGACTACCTGATCACTTCATTTAGCTATACAACTGCCACAGGCTTGTCA
>Ga0209707_1000443_pt1 | contig 25300 bp, 26 predicted proteins | sample EN4Hudsemesocosm_FD_184630 | JGI IMG/M metagenome (GOLD analysis project Ga0209707, IMG submission 184630) | Methane-oxidizing microbial communities from mesocosms in the Hudson Canyon - EN4B Hudson Canyon (SPAdes) (version 2) | ecosystem: Environmental > Aquatic > Marine > Cold seeps | place... | reverse complement strand
GTCACTCCATTCTCGGTAGATCCCTGCTACATACTTATCGGCAAAGGCCTGACCATTTAGGTTTACGCCATACTGCGCCTCGATATCCTGTGCCATCAATTGTTTTGCCTGCTCATTAGCACCCAGTGTGTCGCATAGGGTTTCATCTAAATCTAGGAAGAGGGCTTTCAGCATTCGGGACTCCATAACATTATGTAAGGGTACTAATAATAGCAAAAACACGACTAGATGAGTTGCTCAGCCGCAAGCAAAAAATGCAATCCTCTTGAATTTCTAGCAAAGGACAGTGCTCGATCCTAAATATATAAGTATCTGGAGCTGGAATCAAACTAGCACGGCCGTGAAGTCGAGGGATTTTAAGTTGTGCTGTATCCTCATTACTATAGAATAAGTGGCTTCGTTGTATATATTAATAAATATGCCAAGCACACCTTTGTTAAACATTTAATAGGAAGAATAATGAAACGAATAATGTTATTTATTATGACCAATATCGCCATTATGGTGGTACTGAGCATTACTTTGAGATTGCTGGGCGTTGACAGTATATTAGCTGAAAATGGTTCAGACCTTAATATTCAGGCATTGGTGATACTTTCCGGTGTCATTGGTTTTGGTGGTTCATTCATTTCATTGTTGATTTCAAAATGGATGGCTAAACGAATGACTGGTGCGGTTGTCATTACTACACCAACATCAAATATTGAGAAATGGTTAATAAGTACAGTTGAAAAACAGGCAAAAATTGTCGGTATAAAAATGCCAGAAGTTGCCATTTTTCCAGCACCAGAAATGAATGCTTTTGCAACCGGTGCCAGTAAAAACAATGCTCTTATGGCTGTATCTCAAGGTTTATTAGATAATATGTCACAAGGAGAAATCGAAGCAGTAGTAGGACATGAAATGAGCCATATTGCCAATGGAGACATGGTGACCTTAGCGTTGATTCAAGGTGTAGTAAATACCTTCGTCGTCTTTTTATCACGTGTTGTTGGACACATTGTAGATCGTGTAATATTAAAAAATAACCAGGGACATGGAATAGGTTACTTTATTACTGTAATGGTGTCTCAGGTTGTTTTATCCATACTCGCATCGACCATTGTGATGTATTTTTCAAGAAAACGTGAATTTATTGCAGACACTGGTGGCGCTGACTTGGCTGGACATCAAAATATGATCAATGCACTTAAACGCCTTGGTCAGGTAGAGCCCTCAGCATTACCAGAGCAAATGGCGGCTTTCGGTATTAATGACAAAGGTGGAATTATGGCATTGTTTTCATCTCATCCGCCTATAGAAGCAAGAATAGAGGCTTTGGAAAAGCGAGCTATGGGCATTTCATAAACCAGAGTCTTGTATTTCGTCGCCCTAATCGCTAAGAGTTAAAATGAACAGTAAACTACAAAAATTATCAGAGATTGTCGCTAGGGCAAATGATGTGTTCTATAGCAAATTTGATAATATCGATACGATAATGGGAATAATGGATAAAACCTTACGTAATCAAGGTATGAAAGCGGATGCAATCACAATTGATTGCATCGCTCTAGATAAAAAAATCGTTATCCTTATCCATGATGATAAGCCTGATGTTGTAAGCATCGCATTGGGTAATAAAGAGGGTGAACTTTATTCATCTTCAGAATACGAACTTGCCAAAATATCAGAAGCCATTATTGTGGAAATAATGGAAGTGAACTTTATTTCATGATTGATTTAGTGCGATTGATTACTCTGGTCAGGCAGTTAAAAAAGCGTTTTTTAATATCACCTTCACTATGCATGTAACGTTTTTTAAGTGCTTTTTTCACTTCCCAAGTACCTTTGTAGCCTAATGGAAACACCACTAAGTCGCCAGCTTTGAAAGTGGTTGAAGGTCCACCATCAGCAGGTGTCATTTCACATTCGCCTTCTAAAATAAGTGCTGTTTCTGTCGTAACGAATTCCCATGGGAATACAGATACTTCTTTTTCCCATGTTGGCCAGTAAACAGCACCCATTTCTTTTAAAAGTGCTTCACTTGGGTTGCTATCAACTGTAATTTCTTTCATGTTAATTCCTAAGATTTAGATTTATGCCCAGAATCAGAATGATTTGGGATGTGACATAGTATGTTGTTTATCTTTATTTGCCTACATTTTAAGGCTAATCATATCCATTTAGTGCTAGTAGCTGAAATGGCTGAAGGGTTGCTAATGTGTTTTAGGCAGACTTCTCGAACTTATGCACCCATACTTTATGATTTTCATTCCATTTCATGCCTTCATGCATGCGAAGGATAAGTCCTTTATACATTTCCATGCTTGGATAGCCTTCAGCTTGGGCATCGGTGTCAGTCATGTCACCGAGTGTTTTTTGTTCTAGGCCTGTAACAGTAAACTCAACACCTTCAAGTTCGAAAGTTTCACCTGGATAGGCATAAACACCATCACGGCGTTGTTCCGTTTTTCTGCCAGCTAAAGTAGCTTCAACTAATTTAGGATGAGTGACCAATCGGTCAATTTCACAGCTTTTTGTGGGGTAATCTATTGTTGTCATTTTATTTCACAATTTTAGTAAATTTAGAGCCTTCTAGAGCAAGGTTGAACATCAATCCTTTATTACTGAATACCAATCCAAGAATAGGACCTTCAATATCAAGGGTATTAATAGCTTTGGCCGCAGTCCATTCAACTAATGTGACGGAGCCATCAACACCGGCTTTCCTGAAAGTGTTTGAGGACGTTATTGGTCATAAATACTACAGCAATAGACTTAGATTGTGTGCCAAATTGAAAGCCAATAGAGTGACGGTAGTACTGTAGTAAAATGACACGGTAGCATGTCATACACTATGAATAAAAGAAAAAGAGCCAGTGATTGTGCACTGACTCTATATTTTGAATTATTTTACGCCCTGGCTAGCTAAATATTCCTCGTAGCTGCCACGGAAATCAATGATACCTGTTTCAGTAATATCAAAGATACGGGTTGCAAGTGATGATACAAACTCACGGTCATGACTGACGAAGAACAATGTGCCATCGTAACGAGTTAAAGCCATATTTAATGATTCAATAGATTCCATATCCATATGGTTAGTTGGTTCATCCATAATTAAAATATTTGGTTTTTGGAGCAATAATTTACCAAACATCATGCGGCCTTTTTCACCACCCGATAGTACTTTTGCTTTTTTATCGATTGATGTGCCAGAAAATAGCAAGCGGCCTAATGTGCCACGAATAACTTGTTCGTCATCTGATGGTTTACCCCATTGTTGCATCCATTCAAAGAGGCTAAGTTCGTTCTCAAATAGGTATTCATGATCTTGTGCGTAATAGCCGATATTTACATTCTCAGACCATTTTACGGTACCTGATTTTGGTGCCATTTCTGTTGCTAATGTTTTAGCAAGTGTCGATTTACCGATACCATTGGGACCGATAATAGCAATACGTTCGCCCACTTCAGCCATGAATTTAAAGTCTTTAAACAATAACTCTTCACTGTCATAACCTTGGCTGATGTTCTGCACTTCAACCGCATTTCGAAATAATTTCTTATCTTGTTCGAAATTAATATAAGGATTAATACGGCTAGAAGGCTTGATATCATCTAATTGGATTTTATCAATTTGTTTAGCACGAGATGTGGCTTGTTTTGCTTTTGATGCATTAGCTGAAAAACGACGAACGAAGTCTTGCAGTTCGATTATTTGTGCCTTTTTCTTGGCATTATCAGCAATTTGACTCGCTCGGGCTTGAGTTGAAGCCAGCATGTATTCGTCGTAAGTACCTGGGTAAACACGAAGTTCACCAAAATCCATATCCGCCATATGCGTACAAACACTGTTTAAGAAATGTCGATCATGAGAGATGATAATCATCGTGCCGCTACGCTGATTAATAATATCTTCTAACCAACGAATTGTATTGATATCCAAATGGTTAGTTGGCTCATCAAGTAACATGATGTCAGGTTCGGCAAATAGAACTTGTGCAAGTAAGATACGAAGTTTCCAACCTGGAGCAATTTCACTCATTGGGCCGTAATGTTGTTCAGTAGGGATGCCGACACCAAGAAGTAGTTCACCTGCACGAGATTCGGCCGTGTAGCCATCCATCTCAGCATATTCACCTTCAAGATGAGCAACCTTGATGCCATCTTCTTCAGACATCTCTGGCAAGTTATAGATACGGTCGCGTTCATGATGAACGTCCCATAATTCTTTATTGCCCATAATAACAACGTCAATAACACGTTGTTCTTCATAAGCAAATTGGTCTTGTTCTAATACTGCAAATGTTTCATTAACATCGTAGCTAAGATTACCTGCTGTTGGCTCAAGTTTTCTTGAAATGATTTTCATGAATGTGGATTTACCACAGCCATTAGCTCCGATAAGGCCATAGCGATTGCCGCCGCCAAATTTTACTGAGACATTTTCGAATAATGGCTTTGCGCCAAATTGCATTGTGATATTTGCAGTAGTAAGCAAGATCGTGTTCCTGTTGTATGGGAGTTTTTGAAAACTCAAATCGCGAAAAACCGACCATTATACATGGTCTTACTGTTGTTTGATAAGCTCTATTTTTTCTTTGCGAGAAAGCTTCTTGATGGCTGATTCTCGCTTAGATGCAGTGCTACGATCAGGGTGTGATTCGTGAAAGACCATTTTTTTGGCGGCACTAGTATGAAAAAATCGTGCGCCACCTTGTTTAGTTTGATGCTCAGTAAACCTGCGCTCTAAATCAGTGGTAATACCGGTGTATAGATTGCCGTTGTCAGCTTCAATGATATAAACAAACCAGTCACTTTTGGATGAAGCCACGCTATTTGCCGATAAAATCTAATGCCACAGAATTGATGCAGTAACGTAAGCCAGTTGGTGCGGGACCATCATCAAAGATATGGCCTAAATGGGCATCGCAATGTTGGCAGCGAACTTCTGTTCGATCCATACCATGGCTATGATCAGCATGATGAGTTGCTACGCCATGTTCTTTCTGGGCAGAGAAACTAGGCCAACCACAGCCTGAATCGAATTTATCACTGGATAAAAAAATAGCCTGATTGCAGCAGATGCAGTGATAAGTTCCATCGTCATGATGATCAACATACGCCCCAGAAAATGGAGGTTCAGTGCCTGCTTGTCGAGTAATGCGGTATTGCTCGTTATCGAGCTGTTCGCGCCATTGCGAATCAGGTTTTTCTAATTTAGAGACCATCAATAGTGTCCTATTTAGTTGTGATCTGATTATGCCTTGTTCTGAAAGCTGCCTCAAGCGTTAACTTTCACTTGATGAGTTACTGATTACGTTATTTGGTTTTTATAAAAACTGTCATTCCCAACTGCATCTTAATTAAATATGAATTTTAGTTGTTTCAATTCATTAAGAAATTGATCTCTTTTCTCTGCTGATGCTATTTTTTTCTGATTACCCGTATTTTCGATATATAAAGCCAGATGATTTTGGCCATTTACTGTAATTGGAGCGGCAAACGTATTAAAAAATAGATTGGGCTGTGGTGATGCGTTTCCTGCATATTCATAATCACGATCGGCAATAGGTTTTAATTCATATTGTTTAAAGATAGCGGCCAATTGGAATTGCCATAGACTTTGTTTTATTTCTTTCTCAAGCTCAAAAATTTGAATAAATGTTTTGCTTGAACCTACTGATTGGGCATTGGGTGTGTAGATATGATTGTGTATTGAACCGAGGTTTTTTTCTTTTAAATATGAGTACACTTCACCATTGAATGTGATGTCTTTTTTAAACGGGCTGTTTAAAAAAAGGAAATAAATTGCAGCTATGATAAATGCTAGAAGAAATAGTTTTTTCATTTCAGATCCTTGAATTGAGAATGTTTTAGTCCATGACTGGATTATGCATTCAAAAATGGTGAGAGGCAATTGCTTGGATTTTGCAACTTATCTATTTAATTATTCAACTATGTTGCCTGACCAGATTACGCATATGAATATATTGCACACTTGCCGTTAGCCAAGTTGAAATGGCGATAGACCACCAAATTCCGTAAATACCTGTGCCCAGAATAGTTAAAGCAATAACGATAAAGGCGAGAGGGAGTATGAGTTGTCTAACGATATTGAAGTACATGGGAATAATGGGTTGTTTTACACCTTGCAAAACGGCACCAGCGACAAAGCTGAGTACATAGGCCGGCAATATAATAGCTTCTATGCGTAAATAACTCACACCAATTTCTATGACGGCAATATTGTCAGTAAAAAGTGAGATAAGAGGGCGAGCAAAGCTAAAAATAAAGACACCACCGAGGATCATCAATGTAATGCCGACTTTAAGTGATTCACGGGTCACTTGTTCCATACGCTGATAGTGTTTGGCTCCAAAATTCACACTAATTAAAGATAGCACCGCAATATTAAGACCAATGGTGGGCAGCAATACGAGTTGCTCAATGCGTAGTGCTATACCTAGTCCTGCAACCGCATCTTCACCAAAGCGAGCAACTGCAGAAGTAATGACTAGCGAGCCCACTGCAATTAAAAACATATTGGCACTGGCAGGAAGAGACTGCCAAAGTAATGCATTGTAGTGAACCCTATTAGGTTTTAAATTACTTAAGTTCAGGCAATTGCCAAGTTTGCTTTGTCGTACTTTGAAGGTTAAATATACTGCAGTTCCAAGTTGGGTTAATGAGGTTGCAGCGGCTAAACCATAGAGCCCCCAGTCAAAACTGAACATGAGTAATGGATTAAGTACTATATTGGCTAAAAATGCGACCATTAAACTATTACGAAAACTAGTGGTATCACCCAGTGAATATAAGATGCCGTTAGCGGCCATAGCATGAGCCAGCAAACCCAAGCAGGGTAAAATGATAGCAAGATATTTCATCGCATCGACGGTGTAAGCGCCTTGTGCACCCATTGCAGTAAATAATGAAGGTGCAGAAATTAATACCAATAACCCGACAGAAATAGCCGTAAGCCATGCGAAGGATAGGGCATGGCCTGCAACCTTTTCGGCTTTTTCTTGTTTACTTTCGCCGAGCGCATTACCGACTAAGGTATTGGTACCTTGGCCTACACCAATAGCAATAGCGAGTCCCATAAAGTAAATCGGAGCTGCCAGTGAAATACCGGCAAGTGCAGTTGATGACAGCATACCAGCATAAAAATTATCAACCACGTAATACATGGTATTGAAGAACATGCCAATACTAGCGGGGATAGCTATTTTTTTTAGTAGAAGCTTGATGGGATCTTTGCTGAGGTCCATTTATTACCTGTGTTAGTTTAATTGTGGATGTTTTCATTTTTAAATGATTGCAAACGATATTTATGTCATAAATTATTCGCATCTTAATCACCATCATAATACGCAATACTGTTCTCATTCTGTTATTATTTTTGCCTCAATAATTAAGTGAGGTGATAGTGTGGTTCTAGACGATTCTCCCAGTTGGCAAGCTGATTTAAGTTCAGAGTTTGATCTGACTTATATGCAAGATTTAACAAGGTTTTTGCAGGCAGAAAAAGACCAACATAAAATTATCTACCCAGATTCATCCAATTGGTTCCACGCTATAGAAGCGACACCATTAGATGAAGTCAAAGTAGTTATTCTCGGTCAAGATCCCTATCACCAACCCAATCAAGCTCATGGATTATGTTTCTCTGTATTACCCGGAATCAAAACACCACCTTCTTTAGTTAATATATATAAAGAGTTGAAAACTGATTTGGGTATTGAACCTGCAAATCATGGCTACCTTGAAAGTTGGGCTAAGCAAGGTGTGTTATTACTGAATGCAGTTTTAACCGTTGAGGATTCCAATGCCAATGCTCACCAAGGTAAAGGCTGGGAGAAATTTACCGACAAGATAATCAGTACAGTCAATGAACAATGTGACCATGTGGTGTTTATGTTGTGGGGTGGATATGCTCAAAAAAAAGGTGAAATGATTGATCATTCACGCCATTTAGTATTGAAAGCACCTCATCCTTCCCCCTTATCTGCATATCGTGGTTTCTTTGGTTGTCAGCATTTTAGTAAGGCAAATGCCTATTTGCAGCAACATGGAAACCGAGTTATTGATTGGCAATTACCACCTGCTTAGCTAGACACTGGCTCTCTCTAAAATTATTAAATTTAATGAGTATGGCTATATATTTCTAATTTTGCGAAGTGGTTACACGTATCTATATCGGTGGTGGTGATAAAGTAAGCGTAACAAAATATTAGGGATAATATGATGAAAATAGCCAATAGCATTGTACTGCTTTTTTTAAGTCTTTCTGTGCAAGCTGAACAAATAACAACACAACAATCTGAGCAAAATATTGGTCAGTCTAATGTGCTCATACGTCAGTCTGAAGACCTTATTAAATCTTCCGAAGATCTTATTTCACAAATAGAAAAACAGAATTTATTTTTGTCTAATAATGGTGTTAAACCTTCATCTACAAATGAACGGGAACAAAATATTAAACATCAGAAATTAATTCTGGAAGAATATAATAAAATTCAGGTGGAACAAGAGATAATTAGAGTTGAATCAAGCAAAATCCAAACAGAACAGGAAAAAATAATTCAGCACTTCATCCGAGTCTCAACGGGGCTGGATAAGAAAATTAGCACCATACTTGATTAATACCTAAACGAAGAAGTCGCTCTCAATTTTTATTGCTAGCATTCTTAAGGATAATAATATTTCTAATTAAGCATAAATAGCCACTCCTTGATACAATGCGCGCCATGATAAAACTTAATCAACTCTCTCTTCGTCGTGGTGCTCGGCTACTATTTGAATCTGCTAACTTAACTATTCATCCGGGGCAAAAAGTAGGGTTAACGGGTGCTAATGGTACGGGGAAATCAAGTTTATTTGCTTTATTTCGTGATGAATTACATGCAGATCATGGTGGCGTGTCGATTCCTGACTCATGGGTGATCGCTCATGTGGCACAAGAAACACCTGCTGTAGATATTGCTGCTATTGAATATGTACTGCAAGGCGATGCTGAATATACGCATTTGCAAGCTAAATTACAGTTGGCCGAAGCCGAACATGATGGCCATAGTCAAAGTGAACTTCATGACAAGTTAGCCGCAATTGATGGCTATACCGCGCGAAGTCGTGCCGGTCGCTTAATGCATGGTTTGGGTTTTACAGGGGAGCAAGAAATGCTACCTGTTACCACGTTCTCTGGTGGCTGGAGAATGCGTTTAAACCTAGCGCAAGCACTGATGTGTCGTTCTGATTTATTATTATTAGATGAACCAACAAACCACTTAGATTTAGAGGCTGTTTATTGGTTAGAAGAATGGCTGCGTAGTTATCAAGGCACTTTGTTGCTGATATCTCATGATCGTGACTTCCTTGATCGTGTCGTGAACCAGATTGTTCATATTGAACAGCAGAAAATGAAGGCTTATACAGGCAATTATTCTGCATTCGAATTGGCTCGAGCCGAACATTTAGCTCATCAACAATCGGCACATAATAAACAACAACGTGAAATCGCTCATATTCGTAGTTTTGTAACACGTTTTAAAGCACAAGCGACTAAAGCAAAACAAGCACAAAGTCGGATTAAAGCATTAGAGCGGATGGAGCTCATTGCACCAGCACATGTTGACTCACCTTTCCATTTTAGTTTCTTCCCACCAACACGTTTGGCTGCACCTTTATTAAGTTTAGATAAAGTTGCGGTGGGTTATAACGAACAGCCACTTATTTCTGGTGTAAAATTATCGTTAGCACCGGGTGATAGAGTGGGATTGTTAGGACCAAATGGTGCTGGTAAATCAACCTTAATCAAGCTTATTGCCGGTGTTTTGCCACCTTTACTAGGTAAACGTAAAGAAGCGAAAGATATTAAAATTGCCTACTTTGCTCAGCATCAATTAGAGCAATTAACAATGGATGAAACGCCATTACAGCATTTGCAACGATTAGACCGAATTGCAACAGAAACAGATTTACGTAATCACCTTGGAGGTTTTGGTTTTCATGGTGATGATGCGCTTGCACTTGTAGGACCGTTTTCCGGTGGTGAAAAAGCACGACTAGTCTTAGCACTGTTGGTATATCAAAAGCCGGCATTATTATTACTCGATGAACCGACTAACCATCTTGATTTAGATATGCGCTTAGCATTAACCATGGCCTTACAAGATTTTGAGGGAGCTTTGGTTGTGGTTTCGCATGATCGTCATTTATTACGAACAGTGGCAGATGATTTATGGTTGGTATCTGATGGCCAAGCTAAAGTTTTTGATGGTGATTTAGATGATTATCGACAATGGTTATTGAATAAAGATAAACCTACTAAAACTGAAACAGTAGCTGGTAATTCGACAGTAAAGAAAAAAAATGATCGACGTGCTGCTGCTGAGGCAAGACAAAAACTACAACCATTACGCAATGCGGTTAAAAAAGCAGAGAAGAAAATGGATGAATTACATACTAAACTTAATGGTGTAGAAGAAAAACTAGCCGATAACAGTTTGTATGAAGATAAAGCAAAAGAACAATTAAAAACCTTGTTGTTAGACCAAGGTAATATAAAATCAGAATTAGACAATGTAGAAATGGACTGGTTAGCGGCCAGTGAAGAATTACAAGAAGCGGAAGAATAGAACCAAAAATGGCACTACTATCATTAAAACAAATCACCGTTAGTTTTGGCGGCCCTAATTTACTCAATAAAGTTGATTTTCAGCTCGATCGAGGCGAACGAGTCTGTTTGGTCGGCCGTAATGGTGCTGGTAAATCAACCTTAATGAAACTAATTGCAGGTGAAATCAAAGAAGATGGTGGTGAAATACTGGGCCAAGGTTTGAAAATTGCTCGCCTTGAACAAGAAGTGCCCGCAGGAACTGAAGGAAGTATCTTTGACGTGGTTGCTCAGGGTTTGGGAGAGATTGCACCGATATTAAGTGCTTATCATGAGGTGCTTCACCGCCTTGAAACAGATTATTCTGAAAAAGTATTAGCTGAATTAGAAAAAGCGCAACATAAATTAGAAGCTGTAGATGGTTGGTCTGTTGAACAGCGTGTTGAAAGCACACTGTCACGTTTAAATTTAGATCCTGATATCGATTTTTCAGGTTTGTCAGGCGGAATGAAGCGACGAGTATTACTTGCTCAAGCCTTGGTGAAAGCGCCTGATATCTTATTGCTTGATGAGCCTACCAATCACTTGGACATTTCATCTATCACATGGTTAGAAGAATTTCTGAAAGGTTATGAAGGCACGGTATTATTTATTACCCATGATCGAACATTCTTACAAGCCTTAGCGACACGTATTGTGCAACTTGATCGAGGTAATTTGGTAAGTTTCCCTGGTGACTATGCTAACTTTATCGTTCGACGTGAAGCAATGCTGGAAGATGAAGCACAGCAGAATGCCTTATTTGATAAAAAACTAGCAATAGAAGAAGTATGGATCCGCCAAGGTGTTAAAGCGAGAAGAACACGTAATGAAGGCCGTGTCCGAGCACTTGAGCAGCTGCGACGTGAACGTAGTGTACGACAAGAAGTGCAAGGTAATGTCAAAATGAAACTGCAAGATGCTGATCGCAGCGGCAAACTGGTTGTTGAAGCGGAAGGTTTAGGCCAAAGTTATGATGGACGGGTATTATTTAAAGATTTTAGTACTGTTATTCAACGTGGCGATAAAATTGGCGTTATCGGGCCAAATGGTTGTGGTAAAAGTACTTTATTGTCCTTTTTGTTGGGACGGAATAAGCCAGAAACTGGCACAGTAAAATTGGGTACTAAAATTGAAGTCGCCTATTTTGATCAGCTGCGTAGTCAATTAGATGAAGAAGTAAGTGTGGTCGATAATGTTGGCCAAGGTAAAGATTATGTTGAGATAAATGGTGCTAGCAAACACGTTATGGGCTATTTACAAGATTTCTTGTTTACACCAGAACGTGCACGGACACCGATAAAATCATTATCAGGTGGTGAGCGAAATCGTTTGTTATTAGCGAAGCTATTTACCCAGCCTGCCAACTTATTAGTGATGGATGAGCCGACTAATGATCTTGATGCTGAAACTTTAGATTTATTAGAAGATTTATTGATGAATTATCAAGGTACATTATTATTAGTTAGCCATGATCGTTCTTTCTTAAATAATGTGGCAACTAGTACTATCGTATTCGATGATGATGGTGATGTACGTGAATATGTCGGTGGTTATGATGATTGGTTACAGCAACGCGCCCAAGATAAAAGAGCGAATACGGTAAGTAAGACAAGCAGCAAACCCAAAGCGACGGTCAAAAAGGTCAATAAAAAGTCATCGATAACCTATCAAGAACAACTTGATTTAGAAACTCTGCCAAAAGAAATAGAGAAATTAGAACTCAAACAGTCTGAATTACACAAAAAAATAAGTGAGCCTGAATTTTATAATCAAGCTGTTGATAAACAGTCTAAAATTCAAGATGAACTAGCCAATTTAACAACAGAGTTAGAAGGCATGTATGAACGATGGGATGCACTTGAGGCTAAAAAAGAAGGCTAATGAGTCCCTTTATCCCCTTCCTTGTTTTTGAGCAGAAAAATGATCAAGGAGAAGTTCGTGTCTGGCAACAATATGATCGACGCTGGTTAGACTTCAATGATGGCTTAGTTCAGTCTGAGATCATATTAAATAGCCCTGAACTCTTACCTCTTCCTCTCAACCGGGCAATGCTGGCCGGAATGATGTTTGTCGACACACCTAAACGTGTTTTATTGGCAGGTATCGGAGGAGGTGTAACAGCTCGTTATTTCTCGGCTTGTTTTCCAGATGTTAAAGGTGAAGCTGTAGAAAAGTCGGAAGTCGTTGCTAAGCTTGCTCAAGAATATTTTGATTTTCCAAGCAATAAAAATTGGCAGATAGTTAAGCAAGATATTCTCGACTATGTGCAAGATTGCCCAGAGAAGTATGACTTAATAGTTGTTGATATTGCTATTGAACAAAAAACACCTGAGTGGCTGATTGAACGACAATTTTTGCAACAATGTCGCTCATTACTGACTAAAAATGGTCATATTGCTTTCAATTTGCTGGTGGATGATGCGAATGGCTTCATGCACGGTGTTTCAGCGCTTCGAGCGGTGTTTGATCGCAGAGTAGTCTGTTTATCACTAGCCACTTACCGCAATATCGTCGTATTGGCCTTTAATAATACACCGACCTATCTTCCTGAAGATGCTCAAACTCGATTAGCTGATCTTGAATCATCATGGGGGCTTGAGTTTAATCAATTTTACCAACAAATTCTTAAAGATAATCCCCCTAATAGTGGTGTTTTTTAGTCGGCATAAAGCCAGCCTAGAGTGATAAGATAGACCTACTTTACACCTGTGGATATCGCAATGGACATAACTGGATTACTAGTCGATTTTATTAAACAACTTAATGGCCTCGTTTGGGGACCACTGATGTTGGTATTGATCTTAGGGACAGGGTTGGTCCTGATGATAGGTTTAAAAGGCTTACCTATTGCCAAGTTGGGATACGGCTTCAAGATGTTATGGCGTGGTCGTGATTCTAAATCAAAGGAAGAAGGGGATATTTCACCTTTCAATGCCTTAATGACTTCATTAGCAGCTACGATTGGCACAGGAAACATTGCCGGTGTAGCAACCGCGATATTTCTTGGCGGGCCAGGTGCGTTGTTTTGGATGTGGATGACAGCATTAGTCGGTATGGCAACCAAATATTCTGAAGCAGTATTAGCCGTTCATTTTCGAGAAACAGATGAAAATGGCAATAAAGTCGGTGGCCCAATGTATTACATCAAAAACGGTTTAAGTAGCCGTTTTGCATGGCTAGGTACTGCCTTTGCAATATTTGGTGCTTTAGCGGGTTTCGGCATTGGCAATACCATTCAAGCTAATTCAGTAGCAGATGTTTTATCGTCAAACCTAGGTGTTTCACCATTAGCAACAGGTATAGTTATGGCTGTATTAGTAGCGATGGTATTACTCGGCGGAATTAAGCGTATTGCCGTGGTTGCCGGTAAATTAGTGCCTTTTATGGCAATATCTTATGTATTAGCCGGTATAGTCATATTGGCCATGCATGCATCTATGCTTCCCGCTGCCTTTGAATTGATATTTACTCACGCATTTACACCCATTGCAGCAACCGGCGGCTTTGCTGGAGCAGCTGTGTGGGCTGCTATACGCTTTGGTGTGGCTCGAGGTGTTTTCTCTAACGAAGCAGGTCTAGGTAGTGCTCCTATTGCTCACGCTGCAGCAAAAACAGATAGCCCAGTACGACAAGGTACGATTGCTATGATGGGAACATTTATTGATACCATCATTGTGTGTTCAATTACAGGTTTAGTGATTATTGTATCTGGAGCTTGGACGAGTGGTGAAACTGGAGCAACACTGTCTTCACTTGCCTTTGAATCAGTATTGCCAGGCTTAGGTGGTGTTATTGTTTCTTTTGGACTCTGCATCTTTGCCTTCACCACTATTCTAGGCTGGAGTATTTATGGTGAAAAATGTGTGGAATTCTTGTTCGGTGTTCGTGCTATCACTCCGTTTCGAGTTCTTTGGATTGTAGCTGTACCTATCGGAGCAACGGCAAATTTATCATTTATTTGGTTGGTGGCCGATACCTTAAATGCCCTGATGGCATTGCCAAACTTGATAGCATTACTACTGCTTAGCCCTGTGGTATTTAAATTAACTAAAGACTATTTTTCTAAGAGTTAAGTTGACTGAACCCTTGATTCTAGAGTTCAGAAATCAATGGAAGTGGAGTTCATGTTCCAAATCAAAGGGTAGCGTCCCATTTAATACTACTCGCATGATCCTTGCTTATATTTTATTACATTAGGATCTGCGCAAGCAGTACACCCAGAGGCATACGTTGCTTCGTCAGTAGGTGGACAAGGGCTGGTAACACACTGAACGCCTGTATTTTTCGTGGCGCATACTGGCTTGTACTCTCTAGTACAAATTTCAGGTCTTGGCTCTTTACACTGTGTAAAATCGTGACTATCTTTTTTCTGATTTTCAGATTCACTCATTACTGAGACAGAATATGATAAACAGAAAAATGTAATACTAATTGCTATTAGCTTACTTATTTTCTTCATGGTCTAGCCCTTCTGACTTTATATTAAGAGTATAAATGAGGAATAATACTTTGATTGTGAATTAGAATTTTATTCATCCAATAAGGCATCGCGACTATCACTATGCAAGCGAGGCATAATCCACATTTCATACATTGATACAACCCACATAAATACAAAAGACAAGCCCATTGCACCACCACCAATAATAACTAACCACGCAAAGTTAGGGTTTAGTTTGGTTAGCCACCATGATGAAATATCAAGTAATAAGAAGACATAAGGCATGACAATAACTGCTGCTTTAAGATATCTTGGTACACCTGCGGCTAGACTAAATATCAGGCCAACAAACATAAAGATGAATGAGATGCCGAATAGGTGGATATGTGACACACGAGCGAGAGATGAGAAACTTGCACCTGTATCTGTTTTAGCTCGTTCAACTACGTTCTCAAATTTAGTAAAATCAGGAATGGGAAGCCCTGATGATGCGTTATGACACATAATACAGTTGGTATCCATAATTTTACGGATGCCGGTATCATAGAATGCTTTTTCATCAGCACCTTTGTGTACCCAGTTGATAATTTTTAAACGGTCTTCATCTGGTGCCATTAACTGCATTGAACCATTTAGTTTAGCTTCAATGATAGAACCTGAGCGTTTACCATAGTAACTGTAAACAATATCATCAACTGATAAGCCCATTTCACCATCTGCTAGTCCATGAGTAAATTGGATTTGCACGATAGCCATCATATAGCCTACTGCAACGACAACTAAGTAGCCGGTAAATAGTGCTTTAAGTGCGATACCTTGGCTACAAAGGTTAATTTTATGTGCGACTGCTTCAGACATAATTGTATTCTCGTCGTTTAAATTGATGGTGTTAATACTATTACAGATTGATCACGGGTAATAGTTTTTTAAGTGTTTATTTAGAAAATACTTGTTTTAATATTTCAGTTGTTCGTGCTGCAGGGTTATCACGGATTTTCTTTTCTTCTTGTGCTATGACCGTAAATAGGCCATTTAATGCTTGTTCAGTCACATAATCAGGAAGATCTAGATTAATCGTTTCGCCAACAAGTGGCAGAGCCGCTACTTGGCCAGTTAAATCATTGTAGTATTTAGTCGTACCCACTTGATTAAGTGAGGTTTCGATACTTGGGCGAAATAACGCTGTTAGTTGACTACTTGTTTTGTCACGGAAATATTGTGTAGCGGCATCATCAGATCCATTTAGAATTGCGTTTGCATCTTCAATACTCATGTCTTTAATAGCATTAACAATTAAGTCTGTTGCTTGAGGTGCGGCAACCTCGGCAGCATGATTGACACTTTGCTCAAACTCATCAGCTAGTGTACTAAGTCCGAATTGTCGCATTAAACCACTTGCTTGTTGTAGTTCAGGCGGCATTGCAATTCGGATTAATTCATTGGCTAGATATCCATCTTTTTGACTAACATTTTCAATCGCTTGGCGAGTACCCACATCTAAGGCTTCTTTTAAGCCAGAAACAATAGTATTGTAGTCTAGCGATGTTGCTATGGGAGCTGTAGAAGTGTCATCTGATAATAGCTCAGCACCAGTGTTGGTTAGATCCTCAAAAAAAGAACCCCAGTCAGCATAAAGTGATGTGCTGTAAATTGTCGTTAGTAATAGTATTGAGCTTGTGATCTTTCTTTGTAGCTTCATGTGGATTCCTTTAATGTTAATGGCCATCGCAAAGCCATAGTAACAAGAGGATAACACTAGCCGAAGATAAGAGATCTATCAATACATGAATAAAGGGGAAATGAAATCTTCCGATTTATTTGGTCAGGCTAGCGAATAAAGCCGGTAATTTTTCAGGTAATTTATTCACATCATCAATGACCATATGTTGATTACCGAAAATATCTCTTACATATTCATCAGCCTTAGGATCAAGGCTGATACAGTAACTATAGATACCTTGTTGATCGAGCTCTTGAACGGCTTTATGAGTATCCTGAATTAATAACTGTTCATCATTCACATCAATATCTGCAGGTTCACCATCAGTTAAAATTAGTAATAATTTCTTATCTGCTTTTTGAGATGAAAGATAATGGGCTGCATGGCGCATAGCACCGCCCATTCTGGTTGAATAAGCTGCTTGCATACCTGCAATACGACCTTTTACTTCATCATCCCAATGTTCACTAAAGCCTTTGATATGGTGATAACGAACATCATGACGCGTATTAGAGTGGAAACCAGCAATGGCAAATTTATCACCTAATTGTTCAATCGACCAAGATAGTAGTGATACAGATTCTTGGCATAATTCTAAAATGGTTTGGCTCGCACCTTGGGGAATATCATTGGTAGATTCTGATAAATCGAGTAATAACATCACAGCAATATCACGACCATCATGTTTATGACTCATATTGATACGAGGATCAGGCTGACTGCCACCTTTTAAATCAATTAATGAGCGAATAGCAACATCGAGATCGAGTTCTGAACCGTCTTCTTGATAGCGAATACGGACATAATTTTGTGGCTTTAATAACTCTAATATTTTTTTCATGCGTTTAAGCACTGCACTGTGTTTTTCTAAGAGCTTATCAATATCTGAGGGATTGCCCTTTGGATGTAGTGCTTCATAAACGCTAACCCAATCTGGGCGATAACTTTGTGAGTGATAATCCCATTCTGGGTAGTGGCGAGGCGGTAGGCCTTCTGGTTCTTCCTCTTCCGTTTGACTCTTACGATTATCATCAAATGATTCTTCTTCGTCACCTTCTTCAATAAATATCCACATATGGCGATTATCATCGCGGTAATCAATTTCGGTGTTATCAAAAAATACATTAGCTAGCTGATCACTTTGAATACGTGTTCTAGCAACATAGGAAAGACCGATGCTGGCAATTTCTTTAGTACTGGATTCGCCTTTATTCATCATGTCTTCAAAGCGACCAACAAATTCCAGTAAATCTGGGTCGGTGTAACCATGAGTAGGATCAAGTAGTGCCAGTGAAAGCATAGCAATACGATGACGAAGGCAAGATTGTGTTTCAGGATCACAGGCACCTTCAATAGGACGAGGGTGTAATTTGATAAACAGCTTGCGTAAGCCGGGATATTGTCTGATAGCCAGAGTTTCAACGCGAGCATCTTCGACAAATTCCACTGCCATACGTTGGAAGGGGCTGTAATTATCAGCAATAAGAGGACGAGTCCACCGCTGATGTGCCGCCATATGCGCTAAGGTTGCACGATAGCGATCAATACCTGAAACACCATTGATATCTTCATAGACATCAGGAATTCTTAGGCCTAACTGGTCAAAATAAGGTTGTGGTTTACGTAATTCATCGAAGCCAAGCGAGTAAGGAACTAACTGCGGATCAGACTCCCATAAACCTTGCATATAGAGGTTGAGTTGTCGTTCATAGTCATAGAATAAGGTGCCATTACGTTCACGTTGCAGAATCGCCAGACTGTCAGCAGATTGAAGACTAAAGAAATCTCTTTGTCTTTCAGGATGAGTACTGTAAAAACGAATACCGTAGTCAATCCAGTTTTTAATTCCAGACAGTGGTAACTGACTAATCAGATAGGGCATTTTGGCTAATAAATCAGACAAGCTAGGACTTGGAATGGTGGCATGGTGACCATGAATAGAAACAGAGGTCTTTTCCATCATGTCGAAGATAAGATCGAAATAGCGTTGTAAGGATTCAATATCACCTAAGCGACGAACAATAGGTGGCAGGGTTTGTAAAAATACAGGTATCGCTTTACCGTTAATGGTGCGAGAGAATTTCCATACAGTTTGAGAAACTAAGCCAAGTGCTTCTTCGCCAAGGTGTGCCGCTATTGCAGGCATGTCTTCCATATAACTCAGTACTGGTTCAACACCGCGACCAATCATACAGATGAGTGATGCACCTTCAAGATAGTCCTCAATGCCTTGTTCAGACAGTAGGGCGCTAGCCTCGTCCATACACTCATCAAAGACAGGATCAATTTGGTCAAAGCCACATTTTAGCTTTTCTCTATAGGGATTTTCTAATTCTTCACTCATAGTGAAATAGTTAGCTTATGCAAAAATAGTATTAATGGCGTGATCTAAAGTGTCACGAATGTCAGCATCATCAGTAATCGGTCTTACTAATGCCATTTTACATGCAGCTTGAGGGCCAATACCTTTATCCATCAATGTTGCTGCATAGGTGAGTAGGCGAGTAGAAATACCTTCATCAAGACCATGACCTTTAAGGTTACGGGCTGTACCTGCAACTTTAACTAGTTTGTCAGCTAAATCCGCATCAATGCCCGTTTCTTTCTGCAAAATACTGGATTCAACTTCAGCCGTAGGATAATCAAACTCAAAGGCTGTAAAACGTTGTTTGGTTGATTGTTTTAAGTCTTTCAGTAGACTTTGGTAACCAGGGTTATAAGAAATAACGAGTTGGAAATCAGGATGTGCTTCGAGTAATTCGCCTTTTTTATCTAAAGGTAATACGCGACGATGATCGGTCAATGGGTGAATCACAACCGTTGTATCTTGGCGAGCTTCAACAACTTCATCTAGGTAACAAATGGCACCAATACGTGCTGCAACGGTTAATGGACCATCTAACCAACGGGTGCCATTAGCATCCAATAAATATCGACCTACTAAATCAGAAGCTGTCATGTCTTCATTACAGGCAACGGTAATTAAAGGTTTATTTAATTTCCATGCCATATGTTCGATAAAACGTGATTTACCACAGCCTGTTGGACCTTTAACCATAACAGGTAGACGTGCTTCATAGGCGGCAGAGTAGAGTTCTACTTCATCACTTTGTACTTGATAGAAAGGTTCTTCTTTGATTAGGTATTGGCTAGTATCGCTCATAATAATGACTTCTTGGTTAGAGAAAGAATTCAGAAAAGAAAACGGAATTTACTGATGCATTCGCTTTTCTGAATGTTTTCGAGAATATAGGGGGTATAGTTGCAATGTGAAGGGATAGTCTCCCTGCCGAAGCAGGGAGAGTCCTTTTTTCTTTGGCTTTGAGCTTACTTATGTACGCCCAATTTTTCACGCCATCCTGGGAAGATCTTATCAGCATCACCCGGGAATGATTCGAATGCACGAGCAAATTCTTTATGCTCTTTTGCGTATTCGATAGGATCTGCACCAGATTTCCAACAATCAAACGCTTGACGTAATGATGTTGCACCATCAGCTGGGCTATCAATATGACCGTATGCACCACCGCCTGATGTGTTGATAACATTACCATGACCTAGGTTTTCGAAGAAACCAGGTAGACGTAATGCGTTCATACCACCAGAGATAATTGGTGTTGTTGGTTTCATACCGTACCATTCTTGGTGGTAGAAAGGACCATCAGCACTATCACGTTCAATCATGTATGCGATATTACGATCGTCAGTGCCGCCTTCCATTTTACCGAAGCCCATAGTACCTACGTGGATACCAGATGCACCCATAAGACGTGAAAGCTTACCTAAAACAAAGGCAGTATAACCACGAACAGATGATGGCGATGTGACCGCACCGTGACCAGCACGATGGTAATGTAAGTATTGACCAGGGTAGTTACGACGTGCAGTTGTCACCATGCCCGGACCACCGACATAACCATCAACTAAGAAGGCTACTTTGTCAGCATCTGGCCCAAATGCTTCCAGAATGAAGTCAGCACGAGCACACATTTCATGGTGATCATCTGCAGTGATGTTTGCAGAGAATAATTTAGCTTCGCCGGTTTCATCTTGAGCGCGTTTCATTGCATCAACGACAAGAGGTATTACTTTCTTCATTGGACAGAAAATTTGGTTACCTTGTGGTTCATCATTTTTGATGAAATCACCACCTAACCAGAATTGGTATGCTGCTTCAGCAAATGGTTCTGGACGTAAACCTAGTTTAGGTTTGATAATTGTACCAGCGATGTAACCACCGTCTTCTAATGGACGACCAAGAACACGCCACATATCAGAGATGTCTTTTGAAGGACCATCAAATAATTGCAACATACGTGGTGGCACATAGAAATCTTGCATTTGTGCACACTGTACATCACCCATGCCTTGGTTATTACCAATAGCAAGAGTAAGGAATGATACGACCATAGTACGGCCGTCAATAACGTTGCGGTCAAATAAATCGCTTGGGTAAGCAATTTTCATAATGCCTTTAGCTTCATCAATTTCGTAGACCATCGCATCAAGGTCTTTGGTGAAGTCATCGGTCGTAGATACTTCAACATTTGTACCTGTTGAAGATTCAGCTGCGAAATGAGCGGCTGTTTCTAAGTAACCACCGAAGCCTGGCATAGGCGTCATTGTGTATGCGACAAGAATATGTTTACCGCCAGAGATTAGATCGTCTTCATTAAGACTAAGATCTGCGTAACGTGATGATTGATCCATTATAAGTACCTTTGTTATTAGTGAGTGGCGCGAAAACTATTCGCATTCCTAATGTTCGGTTTTTACGTTCTTTTTAACGTGGTAGGAGTGTAGGGTATTTTTTCTATAAATAAAACTCAATTGTTTTGATTTTAATCATAAGAAACGCTTATGATGTGAAGCATGAATATAACTATAAGACAATTACAGATATTTGAAGTGGTCGCACAATACCTAAGTTACACTCAAGCTGCGAAACTACTTTTTTTGACCCAGCCTGCAGTTTCTATGCAAATCAAACAGTTAGAGTCGGAAGTGGGTATGCCTATATTTGAACGAATGGGTAAAAAGCTGTTTTTAACCGAAGCGGGAGATGAGTTACTTATTTATGCCAAAAATATAAGCCAGCAATTAGTTGAACTAAATGATGTGATGGATGAAATTCGTGGTGGTGAAAGAGGACGGTTAACCATTGCTGTTGCGACAACAGCTAACTATTTTGCCTTAAAATTATTGGGTGAATTTTATCAACGATACTCTGGAACAAATATTAATTTTGATGTGACCAATCGTGAAAGCCTATTAAAACATCTGAATGAAAATACGGCAGATATGGTGATTATGGGACGACCTCCAGAAGACATGGATGTTGAAGCAACGTCATTTTTAGACAATCCATTAGTCGTGATTGCACCCAAAGGTCATAGTTTAAGCACCCAAAAACAGATTCCTTTATCGGTATTACAACAAGAAACCTTTATTATGCGAGAGCGTGGTTCAGGAACGCGAATCGCAATGGAACGTTTTTTTGAAGACAGTGGTTATAGTATTAGTTCGGTAATGGAAATGAGTAGTAATGAGGCGATTAATCAAGCGGTTGAAGCTGGTTTGGGGCTTGGCATTGTGTCGCAACATACCTTGGAATTGGAGTTGGCTCTTGGGCGCTTAGAAATTTTGGATGTTGAGTCATTCCCGATCATGCGCCATTGGTATTTAGTACACCGCAACGGCAAACGGTTAACATCACTAATGTCAGCGTTTAAACGCTTGGTACTAGATGATACTAAAAAAATATTAAAGTGATAGTTGCTGAGCAGTTAACCATTTAACCTGACCAAAACCAGATACAAGACGAATTTTACTGAGCTTTAAAAGATAAAAGTGAAAACCTGGCAGGCCTAGGGTGATTTCTGCATCTGGAAATTGCTCTAAATAATGTTGACGTAACACTGTCTCATCAGTAGCTTGTTCAGCATTAGCTAAACAGGTAATACGTGCACCCGCACTTGGATTCTCGCTATCTTTTGGATCAAAGATGGTCAGCGATACCTTGCGATTAGCTGCAATATTATGAGTATGTTCTGCCAAGTGACTAATGAAGATAGCGATATCACCAGTATCAGTCATAATATAAGGCGTTATTGAGCCAAAAGGATAACCCGGTTCAGACACTGAATGTGTTGACAGCACGCCATAATGTTGCGACCGAATGAACTCCGTGGGATCAAGTTTATTCATAGTTTGGTTAACCAATTTATTTCTTGAGCTGTTTGTTCGCCAACAAGGCAAAAACGAAGATCTTTGGGCATTTTTGCTTGGCTAGAATTAAGCGGAATTCTGCCAGCCATAATTTCAGCATAACGCTGCGGATATAATGGTTTTTGTTGTGGTTTAGCATAACCATTAGGATAAATCGGTTGATTGTCAGTAAATTGGTATTTATCACTAGCACCAACGGTATGTAAAATTTCATGCGCCATGACAATTGAATTTTGCTTATTTTGATCTGCTGCTGCATAGGCGTGGATAATACCAATTAAGCCTTTTTGAAGACCTAAAGAGTGTGCCAGAGCTTGTCCTTCAATACCTTGATGATAAAGCACATATAAACGAATTCTATTTTTGTTTGATTGCTGATCCGGACTATTAGTATAGGTCCAATAACGTAACTTCATGCTCCATAACATTACCTTTAGACGATCATTGCGATCTACAGGCGGGCTGGGGGGATGAGATTCAATAGTGTCACCAAGAGATAGCCTGATTGGTTTTTCAACAATCAGTTGATATTGTTTTGCACTACGAATGAAAAAATCTTCAATACTGCTGAAGTTTTTAGCTGTTAAGGTTTCAATATAACGGTCTGTTTGAGCATGACCATCACCATTGATTGGATAGACAACTACATCGATAGGCTTGTACCAAGAGGTCGTATTAAGCCGTTGTTCTTTGCTGTATATCGCTACGCTAGCTAATACAGAAAGAAGAATAACAACACGAATATTTCTAAAACTAAATACTTTCATTGGTGAATATCAACAATTTCGAATAAAAAAAAAGCCACTTGGTTATACCAAGTGGCTTTCTTTAAAGTCTAATGCGAGATCAGTTTAAGCTGGAACAACATTCTCAGCTTGTGGACCTTTTGCACCTTGTGTAACTTCCATTGTTACAGATTGACCTTCTGCTAAAGATTTAAAACCGTCAGCTTGGATCGCGCTGTGATGTACGAATACATCAGGACCATTTGCTTGCTCGATAAAACCGAAACCTTTTGCATCGTTGAACCATTTAACGGTTCCAGTAACTTGCTCTGCCATAACTACTAACCTCTATACTTATATCTATTTTAATTAAAATTTATTCAGCTACAAAATCTGCTGGTGGTGCAGAACCTTCGCCAAAGAAAAACTTTTCTAGTTCTTCTTTAAGAAACTGTTGTGACTTAGGATCTGCCAATGATAATCGATTTTCATTGATTAACATTGTTTGTTGGCCCAACCACATTTGCCATGCTTCTTTCGAAACAGACTCATAGATCTTTTTGCCAAGCTCACCAGGATAGGGTGGAAAGTCCAACCCATCAGCTTCTTCGTGCAGTTTAACACAATGGACAGTATTTGCCATTATTCCCTCAATTTAGCTAATGATTGTAAAAATGATTTTACTGGCGCGGGCAAGCCGAGCTGTAAAGCATCACTTATTTTATACCATGTTGCAGTATTATTCTCACTAATATTTCCATTTGATTTTTTGACTGAAATTAGCTGTGGGTATACTTGTAATTTAAAGTGAGTAAATACGTGCTTAAAGCTAGGTGCGGCAGTAATAGCCGCTATATTTGTCTGGAAATTATTTAGGCATGTTTCAGTGATATTATCTAAAGACTCAGCTTCAGGAAAGCTCCATAATCCACCCCATATTCCTGAGTTTGGTCGCTGTTGTAACAGTACTTTTTCATCCTCATCTTGCAAAATTAACCAGTTTATTTTGCGAGATGGAATTATTTTTTTGGGTTTTGATTCTGGGTAGTTTTGCGGAATATCGTGTTGAAATGCCTGACAACCAGCTTGTAATGGACAAATATTGCACTTTGGTTTGCTCCGGGTACAAACTGTTGCTCCAAGATCCATTTGTGCCTGAATGTAATGTGCAATTCGTTGAGTGGGCAACAACTCTTCGGCAAGCAGCCACAATTTATTTTCTACTTTTTTATTGCCAGGCCAACCAGAAATTCTTTTGTATCGAGTCAAAACTCGTTTGACATTACCGTCAAGAATTGCAAAACATTGATGATGGGCAAGTGTCATGATGGCACCGGCTGTTGAACGTCCAATGCCAGGCAAAGAAATTAAGTCGTCTAAGTCTTTTGGCATTTCACCATTATGTTGTTCAATAATAATATTCGCTGCTTTATGCAGGTTTCTTGCTCGAGCGTAATAACCTAAGCCTGTCCATAAGGCGAGCACATCATCTATTGATGCATTAGCTAATGAGTTGAGGTCTCCATATTGTTTTGTAAAGCGTT
>Ga0209707_1000442_pt1 | contig 25330 bp, 22 predicted proteins | sample EN4Hudsemesocosm_FD_184630 | JGI IMG/M metagenome (GOLD analysis project Ga0209707, IMG submission 184630) | Methane-oxidizing microbial communities from mesocosms in the Hudson Canyon - EN4B Hudson Canyon (SPAdes) (version 2) | ecosystem: Environmental > Aquatic > Marine > Cold seeps | place... | reverse complement strand
TTGCATTCATTGCTTCGCTTGAGTGGGCTCATGTTAATTTTGTGGTTGCCGTTCTGATATGGGTCATGATTTACCCAATGATGGTACAAATTGATTTTTCAGCTATTAAGAATGTAGGTAAAAAGCAGAAAGGCCTCGCACTAACTCTCGTCATAAACTGGCTAATCAAGCCCTTTACAATGGCAGCGCTGGGCTGGCTATTTTTTAAGGTTTTTTTTGCCTCACTCGTCGACCCTCAAACTGCCAATGAGTACATTGCAGGCATGATTTTATTAGGTGTTGCACCCTGCACAGCAATGGTCTTTGTATGGAGTCAGCTAACCAAAGGTGATGCCAATTATACGCTTGTACAGGTATCTGTTAACGATATTATCATGATTTTTGCTTTTGCCCCGATTACGGCTTTTCTTCTGGGCGTCAGTGATATTCAGGTACCCTGGGAAACATTACTTCTTTCAGTGGTTCTCTATGTCGTATTACCTTTAATCGCTGGCACCCTCACACGCAAACTATTAGACAAAAAAGATGACCATCAGCGTTTGCAAAGCTTCGTCAAGCAGCTAAAGCCTTGGTCTATCATTGGCTTACTTGGTACGGTTATATTACTGTTTGGTTTTCAAGCTGGAACGATACTTTCACAACCTCAAACTATTTTATTAATCGCTATTCCGCTACTCATTCAAACCTATGGGATTTTTGCGATAGCTTATTTTGCGGCAAAAATGCTAAAGCTTCCGCACAACATTGCAGCGCCCGCTTCCATGATAAGTACATCTAACTTTTTTGAATTGGCTGTCGCCGTCGCAATTTCATTGTTTGGCTTACATTCAGGTGCTGCATTAGCAACGGTTGTTGGCGTATTGGTAGAGGTCCCCGTTATGTTGTCTTTAGTCTATTTTGTTAACAGAACAAAGCATTGGTTTAGTGACGTTTAATGTCTTGTTTTGCCTGCTAGCCATTGAGAACATGACTCGACATCAATTATATGAAGGAGCACTAGGGTGACGATAAATAAAGATAAACTGATAAGAGAGCATCACCCTGATGTTATTCGTAAGCGCTTATCTAACAAACCCAAAAGGCAGAATGTTTCGGACGCTATTCTAGGCGGCATAGACGGCTGCGTCACCACTTTTGCCGTTGTTTCTAGTGTAGTTGGTGCGGGTTTACCTGCATCTGTCGCTTTAATTATGGGGTTTGCAAATTTATTTGCTGACGGATTTAGTATGGCTGTCAGTAGTTATGAGTCAATTAACGCTGAAACAGAATACGTTGATAAGATAAGGCGTAGAGAAGAAGAACATATTGATAAAGTGCCTGAAGGTGAACGAGAAGAAATACGGCAGATATTCGAAAACAAAGGTTTTCGAGAGGACGTATTAGAAGAAATAACAAATACAATATGCCAAGACCGCAGCCTATGGCTTGATACCATGCTAGTAGAAGAATACGGTCTCCAAAAAAATAACTTAAGCCCCTATATATCGTCAATTACCACCTTTGTTGCATTTGTAGTGGTCGGTGCAGTGCCGCTACTTCCTTTTCTCTTTTCAGGAATAAATATTCAGGATACGTTTTTAATTAGTACCCTACTTGCTGGGATAATGTTCTTTTCAATTGGTGCGATTAAAGGCCAATTATTTACAAAACCGATATTAACTTCTGGGATTCGAACGCTATTAACGGGCGGAACTGCTGCAAGCCTAGCTTTTCTTGCAGGTTATATTCTAAGAAATTTCTTTGGGATTAGCTAAGTATATAAAACAGTAGGGGGCAGACATAATTGGGAATGCCAAATTTGATAAGTGATTCTTCTGAATTGAACCCTAAGATTATGCTGTTAGTCTTGTGATCATATTTGGCGATTTTCTGATACTAAAATAATTCACGCTTTCTAACCCAAAGCAAGCATTTTTTAGCTAACCTAAAGGTAGTGCTTTTGCTCACTTTCGTTAGTTATCTCAAAATTCAATTTGGCTGAAATATCCCGAGTTTCGCATTGCCAATCTGAAGCAACTTCGGCGGCATTTATGCTATCGATAAAAATATGTCTGCTTTTGGTTGCTAACCAGAAGCTAATTTTAGAGAAATTTAATTCAAACAAATTGCTTTTGAAACTTCAGGAATTTGATCGATCGATGTCGGCTATTGGCACTTTTGAGTCTAGTGGTTCAACAGGTTTAGTGACTTGTTCTGCCACAACAGAGGCGTACTTGTGCACCAATTTAAGGTATTCACTTTGAATGGAGAAAGTTACAGATCTACATATTTCAATGCCCATCATCTTCAGAAAAGCTGTCACCCAATATTCACCAACCAATGACGGTAAAGTCGACTTTTAATACGTAATAAACCTAATTACGTGATGACATCTAGAGGCTTTTTGAAGCGCTATCGGCTTCAGTGCTTCGTGATTCAACTAAATCAATCAGTTTCATCAAGTCGCCTAAAAGATCGCTTGTGCTTAATATAGTATCTTCATCGTAGGCAGGGTTAAAGCGATCTAGGATAGTCGACTGTGTGTCATATAGGTCTTGAATGGAAGCTTTTTCCTCATCACCGAAATCATCGTAGTATGTTTTGTATAGGTAGATAACATCATGTAAATCTCTTGCGGTTGTTCGCCCATGAAGAGCACTCAGTTTTTGCTTTATGAGAACTGAAATTTTGTAAGTTAGAATACCATTAATCTCGGTAATATCCTGGTCGTCAGGTGTTCCTCGTAGTGAGGTCTCAATTTTTAGATTGACGTTATCGGCATAGGTAACGCGATAGCGCCGAACCGTTTTGGTTTCTTTTGTTAGGCTGATCTCTGGTTTTCTAAATTTCGACTGCCCTTTACCTAAATGGCTGAAAACTTCTTCAATGGCGCTTTCCAGCTTTAATGGTTTTGCTGAGTCAAAGTCGAGATCTTCACTAAACCTATCCAAGTCATAACATAGTTTTAGGGCTGTTCCTCCTTTTAGCACCATAGGGAGCTTCTTTTTAAGAAAGCTCTCGCAAATGGTCTGCATGACCAATTCATGATCTTTCTGCTGCTCTTCAGTGTATTCCATTATCATTCAGCCATTTGTCTAGAAGTTTAGATTGTTCTTTGGTTGCGAGCGGGCGCAATTGATCGACGCAATCAAGAAGGTCCTTGTCTGATAGAGAGAGCATGTATTGATCGACAGCAAAGAAATAGGGATATTTTTTCTTAATAAAGATATTTGAATAAAGTATGTCCTTTACGGCTCTTTTGGGTTTTGCACAAATATGAGAGTTTAATCTGATCTTATGTTTATTTAGGAAGTCAGAGCAATCAAATAGCTCATCATCTTTAAGGTTTGGTGCGCTATGATAGTTGCTCTCTGTTATCTGAAACTTATTACTGTTGAGCATTCCCATTTGGTGCCAGTCAGACACTTTTCCATTATAAGGGATGTTGAAGGCACTGGTACCGGTGATGTAGCTTATGACTCTTTCAGGCTTCACGAATTGTATGATTCTATCTTCAAACCACTTGGGCCAAGGGGCTATAGACTTCTTAATGCTCTTGAGTGAGTGTTTATTTAATTTCCTTTTAATCGATTTTTTCTGTAACTCATTTAACTTTGGGTAATCTTTAAATAAGTACTCAAGAGCTAATAACAATGTCGTTAATTGGATGGTAGCGGACGTGAGTTTTTTTTCTTTTACTTGGCGAAAGTGAAGGATATTGTTATCTGTTTGGATAGTGGCAATGCGTTTATCGGTGTCGTAGGTTTTTTCTTCTGGAGCATTCTGTATGAATCCAAGCTCATAGGCTGCAAGTTCTCCAGAGGGTAGTAGTGTGGCTTGATACTGTTTTTTTACCGAATTAAGAATGTCGCAGGTCTTAGGTGGAAGGCGGCCAAAATAGTTACTGATATGTGGTTTGAAATAGAGCCCGTTACGGATCTTGTGAATCCCTTCTTTTTTAAAAATACGGGACACCGCCTTATCCACCTGCTTACTGTCTTCTGACAGGCGGTGTAACTCTGCGCTAGCTATAACCCCTCCTGGGGGGAGGTTCTTGAATTCTAATCTTACTCTATTTGCGACGCTCATGACTTACCTCTTTATGAGATAAAATATCATGTTATTTTATCTCATGTCCAGTCAGCATAGCATATTTCATAGGTAAGCTAGAAGTTAAAAAATGAGGACGCAACTATTTTTAGTTGTCACGTGGATTAAAGGGGTTGTAACGAATATTTATTGATCAGTTATATGTCTGGTTTCAAACCGACAAGCCTCCCAAATCACGATTTAAGCTGACCGATAAATCGATATTTAATGCGTCATAAATTAAACAGCTTATGTCAGCAATTTGGCACGAAGCTAACTTTACTTAAAACGGTTACTTAGTATCAGGGCCAGTTTGGCCTAATCGTCATGTTACAGTTATTTGTCAGAATGCAGGCTAAGGAGTGTGAATTCAGCTCTCCGTCTAAAATTGCGATCTGAACACTTTCATCCAACACTTAAAGTCGGCTTAGCAACTTATACTAAGTTTTTAATTGAGAACGAATACGACTCAGTGCAACAGGGGTAATTCCGAGATAAGAAGCTAGCTGGTACTGGGGGAGTTCTTTTTCAAACCTAGGATACTGTTTGATCAAGGTTAAATATCGAGCTTGTGCATCCATCGTTAAAAATTCATATTCCCGTCTCGCTTTTTTCAAAAATAAGCTTTCAATAATGATCCTTCCTAAGCGCTGGAAACAGTCATATTGATCATAAAGTTCATACATTACACTATAAGGCGCAACTAGCATTTGGCAGGGCTTAATTGCTTGCACAGATGCAGTTGATACGTCATCACGCATTAAATCAAAAAGAGATCCGGTAAATTCACCTGAAAATACAAATGCTTTATTAAACTCAAGGCCCTCTGATGTAAGAAAATATTCTCTTAATACCCCCTTCAGAACAAACGCCATAAAGATTGCGGGTTCACCTACTTTATGAAGGTATTCACCTTGATCTAAGGTTTTAAACTCCCAGTGTTGCTCAAGGGCTTGCCAGGCATCATCACTGATGGGGGAGATTTGGTTCAACGCATTTTTTAATGTAATAGAAATACTTTTTATGTCTGACATACAAGCCCCCACCAAATAAAGGAACACAAACTAAACCATGTGAATATAAAATTAATTCGTTTATTAACCTAGGTTAAGGATTCTCAATAAAAACGTGCATAAGATCAATTGCTAACCCAATGGAGAATACGAATATGAAATACCATCCTATACTTTTGCTATCAACCAGTGCTGCTCTTTTATTGCTATTTATGATTTTATATGGTGTTTCTGCAGGCACATCTCAACAACACTTTGAGCTAGTAGATATAATTAATAATTACAGTTCTGATTTACTAACTCAGGCTATACCGATCCGTACGATCATTGGCTTTGACAATATTTTTATTGCTTTATATACCAGCGTTATCGTTCTAGTTGTGGGTCAGTTAAGGGCCGATAATAAGTCTGCCAAAGAGTTACTTCATATAATATTAGCATGCGGTCTCATGGCTGGCGCGTTGGATTTTCTTGAGAATTTTCACATTATCACGATGCTTTCAAGTATTGAACACGGTATTGAGTTGGATACTTTGGAAGTCAAAGAGCAAATGGTGTGGAGCATGTTTAAATGGCATTTATCTTACTTCGCTTTTTTCTTAATGGCTTTTGCGTTAAAGCCTCAAAATCTGTTGGAGAAGACCTTTTGCTTCAGTTTATTATTTGTTCAATTACCCGTAGGTGTATTTTATTACATATTGGAAGGCAGCAAAATAGGCGATATTTTATTTTACGCGCGCTATGTTAACTTAGTTTTTGGTTTTGTGTTATTAGGCAGTATCTTCTACTTAAGGAGTAATGCACACATCGTTATTACTAAAGAGAATACAGCTAACTCACCTATAAATGGGATGACGTAGATCAGTTGAGTGCACTAGACATGGAATGCATTCAATTGAAGAAGCCTTGAACCACTTAAAATGTCAGGGTTGAGCTGCGATTTAGATTAGACTGAATACCTGCTTCTGTTCAGTGTGAGATTAAGAATCTTGCTCTTAATAATGTTAGCTTTTAATACATAACGTTTTCAACTTCCGATGTCAGCTATTGGCACAAAAATACATTCAATAGAATCGGAGGGAAAGTGTGAATCTCCCTCACGGCTTCTATAATAAAAAATAATTTACTCTAAGATTTTAGAGTAAACAGTTTTGTAAACCTATTGTTTGAATTTAAAAACTTGTCGTAAAATTTCCATCGATAATAATTGCTCTCTTCTAAGTATGTTTGGTTCATTTTTCATTAGAAAAGTCACATTTCCTGAAATACAATCTGTTCTATAAGTCTTAAATTCATCTGACATATGGCAGATACCTCCTAGGTAGATAACTCTCTCTTCCTCATATTCGTATTCTTTAACGAATAGGATCAAGGCATTCGTAATAACAGGCTCCTTTTTGTTTGTTTTTGAGCTATATGGAAACCTGATTAAGGTAGGGTCAATTAAATCCTTCATACTAAATCTATCAAAGGTGTGTTTAATACTCATAATTTTTCCTCAGTTGCTGAATTTTCACCATTAATTATATGAGTGTTAAAATTTACGATTGCCGCGTACGGCGTTAAAAAAGTGCGCCGTACGCGCAATCGTAAAAATATGGATTTAATTTTTATGCTAGGATCTTGAGTTAAGAGCAGAGTAAGAGGTGTTCTACACTTTCGAGATAACAAAATATAAGTTATTGATTGATAGGGTATTATTAATAACAGATTATTCTTACACTGTTTGCAAAATAATTTTGTCTTTCAATAATCGAAATTTATTTTTTTCGTGAAAAATCGACTTGTACATAAGGAAGAAGCTGTGGGTTTACTAGGTTTTTTGAGCAATATCTTCGGTGACGAATCGGTTGCTTCCGAGCCAGATGCAACACTTGATGATATTGATTCAATTTATAATGTTATTTCAGAAATAGATCAAGATGGTGCCTTTGTAGTATTTATGCCGAATGAGCCTCGCGACGGAGAGAAAGATGTTTTGAATATCCAGTTTTCTATTGAGAATGGTAAAGTTGGTTTAGATTGGGTTTTGATTAGTCCTATAAATGTATTAGAGAAAAATCGATTTATTCAAGTTTGTCAGAGTCGCTCTACTCAGGTGCAAGAGCGTGAAGAAAATGGCTGTGGTTTTTTACGGGTTGAGGGCGGTGATCTTGTTGCATTATGCAAAGAGGCTATAACAGCTCTTTATCCAGGCTTGCAAGGCAAATCCTTGGATCTAGTTGTTGAAGGGTTCGAATGGCCAAGAAATGTGTAACAAAGCCATCTAGCTGAACTTGAACATCACCCGCTTTACGGGCACTAATTCCTAACTAGGGGCGAGGTGCCCATGGCAAAGGTCAACAAACCACGTCAAACGTGGAAATACTCTGAAAACATCTAATTATGTGGAATAAATATGAACATAGTGGAGCAGCTAACCGAACAACAAATCGTCCAACTACATGAGCTCTATTCTCATGAATGGTGGAGCAATTCCAGAACTCTAGAGCAAACTAAAAGTTGTGTTGCTGGCTCCCAAATAATAATTGGGATAACTGATATATCAAGAAGTCTCATTGGGTTTACTAGGGTGCTCACTGACTATACTTTTAAGGCTTTAATGTTTGATGTAATCATTCATCGGGATCACAGAAATGAAAGCATTGGAAGTAAGCTAATTAATTTGGTCAAGACTCATCCAAAACTGAAAAATGTAGTTCACTTCGAACTCTATTGTTTGCCAGAGCTATTTGAATTTTATAAAAAACATGGGTTCAATAGTGACGTTGGCGGAATGCAGTTGATGAGGTATACAAATGCATAACAAGGTGTTTAATTGGCTATTCCGTAAAACATGAATTTCAAAGGGCGTTCTAGGGGCGTTCCAGGTCGTGAAGTATTGAAATTACAGTGTGATTTTGATGATCTCTTGTACTGGAACGCCTCTAGAGCGCCTTTGCTCGAGTGCTTTAGGGTGAGCCATGGTCTTTGATATTAGAAAGCCTATTGTTCGCAAAGGTTGGGTGTGTATTTTAGTGGTATATATTTTAAATATACAACGGATTCCAGCCCTAAAATAGTGTGACCGTATTCAATCTTTTAGTTATTTAATAGATTGAATATTTCATCCTTTGCTATTGTTGATATTAGAAATCTAAATGGGTTTTATTTGATACTTTCTTGGTCCACATGGATGGTGATACTTCATTATTTAGTTTCATTCCTGCGTTATTTCCGATCTATATTGTCTTTAATTCTTCAAAATCACATGCATTGGAAATACTTACATGTAATATATTGACAACATTACATGTAATAAATATAGTGTATGTGTAATTTAAAATATGAATGACTTATGAAACCAAAATCATCAGCACATTATCAGCGTGAATTTCGCAAACGCCTGCGCGAGCAGGGGTTGGTTAAAAAGGAAGTCTGGATACTTCCAGAGCATGCAAAGCGCCTTGCAGTTTATGAAAAGACTCTGCGGGAGTGTGATCCGTCTAACTTTAAAGTTGGCGATTCTCAAACAGGAGTGAGTGTAATGACAGCGAATGTGATAGGAAAAGAAGTAACTAATTGGACGACAATTAGCTTACATGAGGCGTTGAAAGGTGCTGACTTGTTTGTTAGTGGGCAAGCTAAAGTAGAGCTAATAGATGGCGTTGAGCAAGCCTTGCATATTGTTATGACTGAATATGGTGACTTGCCAGTTTTTCTAACAGTATCGGGCGAACAAATTATTGTTGAGTCAGCACTGTGGTCAATTGACGAAGTTGTAGATGTGGCTGGATTTAATGATGCAGTGCTGCGAACACATAAGTACTTTCCTCTATCCACTATAAGTTTGGATAAATTGGGCGATGACGGTGATTATTATCATATGTTTGGTGCGCTGAGCTCTTCTTCCATTTTGCATAATGTTGTATTTGAAATTGAGGTGCTTGCTAATAACGTGATTCAGGCGACTGAAGCGTATAGTGAGTTTTTATCTATCCCAGCCTCTGTAAATAACTAGTAGCAAGCAAATAGTTGTAACCGTAGACGCTAACGAATTAGCGAGGAGCATATACATGAATATTTGGGCAAAAATGATGACAGCGCTTCGAGGTGGGGTAAATGAAGCGGGTGAAGCGGTAGTAGATAGTCAGGCACTTCGAATTTTGGATCAGGAAGTTCGAGATGCATCTCAGGCGCTTAAAGATTCAAAAGACAGCCTAGCGGAAATAATGGCACGTCAGAAGGTGGCTGAGGAAAAATGCTTGGGCCTGAAACAGAATGTTGAAGAACATGAAGGTTATGCGATCAAAGCACTTGAAAAGGGTGATGATAAGTTAGCGCATGAAGTTGCTGAGAAGATTGCCGACCTTGAAAACCAGTTAACGCAAGAAACAGAAGCGGCCGAAGGGTTTGCTGCTACTGCTGGAAAAATGCGTACGGCAATAAAACAAACAGAGCGCAATCTTAAACGTTTGAAGCATCAGGTCGATACGGTTAAAGCGACTGAAAATGTTCAGCGTGCTCAGGCCGCTGTCGCTGAGAGGCATAGTGGTTCACACTCTAAAATGAGAACTGCTATGGACTCATTAGATCGTATTAAAGAGAAGCAAACATTAAAGTCGGCTCAAATGTCTGCGGCAAGTGAGTTGGCAGAAGAGACTTCGGATGCTTCTCTGCAAACAAAGCTAGAAGAAGCCGGTATTGCCTCAAGTACTAATAGTGCTGATAGCATTCTGGAAAGATTAAAAAACAAAAAATCGAAGTAAACGAACAGTGTAAGTTACTTATTTCAAATTTAAGTACTTCGTATCAATAAGGAGAGCAGGGAATGTTTGCGATTTTGTTAACCGATAATATGGATCCATTTTATCAAAATATTTCATCGTTCCCGACTGTGTTTTTTACCTTCTTTCTTTTGATTGTCGTGCTTTACTGGTTAGTTGCCATCTTAGGTTTTGTTGAAATTGATGCGCTTGATTTCGATTTGCCAGAAGCTGATGTCGATCTTGATTCTGGCTTAACGAATGCAAATGTTTTGGCTGGCCTGATGTTGAGGTTTGGTCTTCAAGGTGTCCCTGTCACCATAATTCTATCCTTTGTTACCTTATTTGGATGGTTTATTTGTTACTACACGGTTCATTTTCTATTTGGAATAGTGCCTGATGGTTTACTCACTTATTTAGCTGGGCTACCTGTTCTAGTTGGGTCGTTATATTTTGCAGTAATGATTACAGCGTTATTGATTAAACCTATTCGGCCTCTTTTTAGGAGGGCTACTCAACAAACCGTAAAGCGGGTCTTAGGACAAACGGCAATTGTTAGAACCTCTCGTGTTGATAACTCGTTTGGCGAAGCTGTTTTGGAAGATGGTGGTGCGGGCTTAATTTTTAAGGTTCGTACTATTGGTGATACTAAGTTCGAAAAAGGTGATCGTGTTGTTTTGTTGGAGCACGATAAAGAAAAGAATATCTATAAAGTGATCTCAGAAGATGAGTTTACTGGGAATTAAACTTAAAAATTAAATTAATAAATTTGGAAATGGAGTAACCACTATGGCTGATTTATCAGTGTTAATGCCTGTTGTATTCGGCGTCGGTATTTTCTTTGTCATCATTATGGGCTTAGCTGCCCTGTTTAAAGCGTTTTATATCAAAGTAGATCAAGGAACTGCCTTAATCGTCAATGATATGACCAGTATGCCTAAAGTTCATTTCACTGGCGCCTTGGTTTATCCCATTATCTACAAAAAAGAGTTAATGAAAGTCTCTTTGATTACTCTTGAGGTTGATCGTCGTGGTAAAGATGGTCTGATTTGTAAAGATAATATGCGTGCTGACATTACCGTGGCATTTTATCTACGTGTGAATGAAACTGCAGAAGATGTGTTGAAAGTGGCGAAGTCTATCGGTGCCGATCGTGCATCAGATAAAGATGCAGTCAACCAACTATTTAATGCAAAGTTTTCTGAAGCGTTAAAAACGGTTGGTAAACAAATTGATTTTGTTAGCTTATTTGAAAACCGCCAACAGTTTCGTGAAAAAATAGTAGAAGTTATTGGTGATGATCTTAATGGTTACGTACTTGAGGATGTAGCGATTGATTACTTGGAGCAAACACCTAAAGCATCATTGGATCCAAGTAATATTCTAGATGCTGAAGGTATCAAAAAAATCACCGAGCTAACGGCGGCCCAAAACGTTCGTACCAATATTCTTGAGCGAGATGAAGAGTTAGCGATCAAGAAAAAAGATGTTGAAACGGTAGAAGCCATGCTGGAGTTAAAGCGCCAACAAGCTGATGCAGAAGCCAAGCAAGAACGTGAAATTTTAACGATCCGAGCGCGTGAAGAAGCTGAAACTAAAAAGGTTCAAGAAGAAGAGCGTCGTAAGGCAGAAGCCACGACTATTGAAGTAGAGCAAGATTTAGCCGTTCAAACTGAAAATCAAAAACGTGAGATTGAAGTAGCAGAGCAAAATCGACAGCGTGCGGTTGCCATTGAAGAAGAGAAAGTAACCCGTGCTAGAGATTTAGAAATTGTTTCTCGTGAGCGTGAAGTTGAGCTTCAGAAAATTGAAGCAGAAAAAGCGGTTGAAATAGAGAAGAAAGAAATTGCCAATGTGATCCGTGAACGGATTGCTGTTGATAAAACGGTAGCGATTGAAGAAGAGCGTATAAAAGAGGTACGTGAAGTATCCGAAGCGGACCGGGCGAAACAGACTCAAGTGATTGCAGCTGAAGCCGAAGCAGAAGAAGTTAAAGTGAAGCAAGTAAAAGCGGCAGAAGCGGAAGAGCTATCTGCCAAGCATAAAGCGGTTGAAATCACTACGATGGCTCAAGCGCAATTGGAAGCTTCTGCGAAAGAAGCGGATTCACAAAAGAAACTTGCTGAAGGTACACAGGCAGAGCGTGCGGCGCCAGGTTTGGCGGATGCAAGAGTACAAGAAGCCAAAGCCATTTCAATGGAGAAAGAAGGTGTTGCTGAAGCTAAGGTAATGGAAGCAAAAGCTGAGGCGCATGAAAAAGAAGGGATTGCCGAAGCTAACGTTATTAAAGCTAAAGGTGATGCAGAGGCGGATGCTTTGTTAGGAACTGGTAAGGCTGGAGCAGATGTTACTGCTGCACAAGGCGATTCTGATGCGCGTGCTTCCAGAGAATTAGGTATGGCTGGAGCAGAAGTAACACGTGAACAATTTAAAGCTGAGGCAGATGGCTTAGTTGAGAAGTTTGATGCAATGAACACCATGAGTGACAAGGCGCGTGATCACGAAGAGTTCAGAATGGGGCTAGAGACGGCATTGAAAGAAGCTTTAGCGACTATTGATGCAGGTAAAGACATCGCTAAAGAGAATGCTGATGTATTGGCTGTTGCTTTACAGAAAGCGAAAATAGATATCGTGGGTGGTGAAGATCACTTCTTTAATAACTTTGCTAAGTCGCTTTCGATTGGTAAAGCCGTAGATGGTTTAGCAGATAAGAGCGATACCATCTCTGCACTGATCAATCGCGTTCTTGATGGGAAAAGAACAGATAATAAAAAGCCAGCTGTTGTTGACAATGAAGAAGCCTAGAGAACGTAACTGTTTATAACTGTAGGTCGGAATTTATTCCGACAACATGAGCTGCTTTTAGATCCTGTTGTCGGGTTAAAGCCCGACCTACATAGGCTATTTAATTGAAGGATGATGACATGGTTCAGCAAGATCAGTCTGTTGATACGGGTATTGTAGATAACGCTGTAGCCGAAGGTGGTGCGTATGAAATTATTCGTAAGCGTCTTATCGAACAAGGCAAGCGTTTAGATCAATCGGCTAGAAGTCTAAATGAAGAAAGGTTAGGTGAATTCGGCAGTTCAGATATGAGCGTGACTGCGCGTGTTCGTGTGCGTACCGAAAATAACTGTATTGCTCGGGATATTGTACAGGTAGGAGATCAACTCTTATTTGGTTATAACGTTTTCATTGGCTTGAAGAAAGAAACTAAGATTGAAGATGTATTCTCACTTTTTTCTGTAAAGGAGTCTGAATCTGGCATTGAACTAGAACCAGCTAGCTATGATGGAACCTTCCTATCTCAGAGTAGGTTCGTCAATGATTTTGATGAGCTGTACCGATACTACAAGCATACTAAACTTGTACAGCTAACCGTTAAAGATGGGAAATTACTCGCTGGGTTTCAGATTGGTGAGCGTCTAGAAGATATTCGTGTTTTCCGATGGGCAGTATCGCCTGATGGTAAAGATATCAACTATATTGATAATCGTGGTGAGCGAGACATTCAGCTTCCATCGCCTTATGACTTTGAATGGGTCGAAACAACGCGGGAAGATAGCACGCACGGCCGACATCCTCACATGAACATTCTTGATACCGTTTTTGTAGAGACGATCGGTGGTGACTTAACCATTAAAATTGAGAATAACACTGAAGATGGGTTAGGGATTTACCAAGAGCCAGTCGAAGATAAGACACAGTCTCTTGATGATGGGCAAATAAGCTATGCTCAAGTAGGCAGCTTAATTTTATTGAAAATAAGGCCCTATCGAGAGGAACAATGGCGTTATTTAATTTATAACACCATGACTCAAGACGTGTTGCGCATGGATGCTATTGGGGAATCTTGTGTTCAATTGCCCGAAGATCATGGGATTATTTTTCCTGGAGGATATTACCTTCAAACAGGTGAATACAAGTCCTTCGATGATGAAGTGGGCGGTCTTAAATTCAAGCGGTCAATCCGTTCTCCTAATGGAGAGGACGTACTGTTTGTTTTCTATCAGCCTGAAGAGGGAGTAGTAGGTTTATTTCCTTACAATATGATCGAGAAAGAGCTTCAAAATCCGGTTTATGGCCACGGTTATGCGCTAGCTGAACATGGCCGCTTAGTAATTTTTTCTGCAGAATCAGAGCCTACCCGTGTTCATCCCATGCAAGTTTGGCAAACACCTTATGAAAGCGCTGAATTTGCAAGTAAAGCGCCACCAAGCCAAACGTTTTATGGTCGTATTGGTAATGCGGAGCTAGTAAGAGGCGTATCAGATTTTTATAGCCTTTGTCGTTTAATTAAAAATCAAACGGTTTCATCACGATTATACGAAGAGCTAAGTAAGTCAGCCAAAAAAGTATTTGATGATCACTATTGGATCTCAGAGCCAGAAACGATTGAGCTAGCGGACACAATCAAAGAGATCGCTTCAACTTCAGAATTAGTCATTGATGAGTTCGAAAAAGTTGAGAGTATTCGTCAGCAATCTGCTAAAACAATGATAGAGGCGGAGAAATCGCAAGAAGATCTACTGCTAGATGTTCGCCCGGATAACTGGGAAACGGCTGAGCAGTATGTGGATGCTTTGGGGAAATTGCGTCGTCAGCGCGGCCATCTTATTACTATCAAAGAGAATCGATATATCGATGTTGTACGCATCTCTGAGATGGATAGTTCACTGCAAGAGGTTGAGGCTTCACTCAGTGAGCAGACAGTGGCTTTCTTATCTGATGAAAAAGCACTGGATCCTTATCTTGTAAAGATTGAGCAAATTAATGGTGATGTGGAAAAGGCTAATACCAATGCCTTATTAGAACCTTTGATTGAAACGGTCGAAAACACGGCATCAGGATTAGATTTATTGTCCGAATTAATGGGCTCGCTCAAAGTCGAAGATGCCACGATCCGTACGCGTATTATCGATGCAATTTCAGAAGTCTATTCTAAGCTGAACCAAAGCAAGGCGACCGCAAACCATAAACGTAAAAGCCTTGGCTCTGCAGAAGCGATTGCACAATTTGGCGCACAGTTTAAGTTATTTTCGCAAAGTATCACCAATGCTCTGGGTTTGGCTTCGACGCCTGAAAAATGTGATGAACAGTTATCACGCTTATTAGTGCAGCTTGAGGAACTAGAAAGCCAGTTTAGTGATTTTGATCAGTTTCTAACTGATATTATGGATAAGCGAGAAGAGATTTATGAATCCTTCGAAAGTCACAAACAGCAATTGTTGGATGAACGACAGCGTAAGGCTCAAACGATTAGTGATGCTGCGGGCAGGATTTTATCTAGTATTGAGAAACGCTCATTGAAATTTTCTGAGGCAGATGAGTTAAATACTTATTTTGCTTCTGATGCTTTAGTAATGAAGACCAGAGAGTTGGTTGAGAATCTTAGAAATTTAGATAGCTCAGTTAAAGCAGATGATATTGAGTCTCGGTTCAAAGCGATCAAAGAACAAGCATTAAGATCATTGCGAGACAAAACTGATATCTATGAAGATGGCGGTAATGTCATTAAGTTGGGGCCTAGACATAAGTTTTCAGTCAATACACAAGAATTGGATCTAACGATCATACCTCGCAGCGGCGAATTAAATATTCATTTAACTGGTACGGACTACTTTGAGCCTATAACCAATAATGATTTGCTAGATCTGAAGGCGTACTGGGATATATCTTTAGAATCTGAGACGCCTGACGTATATCGGGCTGAATACCTTGCTGCTTTGATTCTCCATGCCGCAGATCTTGAAGAGGACGGTTTAAGTCAGAATATTTTGCATAATTCTCTTAATACTGATGAACAGCTTGAAAAAATAGTACGTGACTTTGCCAGTCCTCGTTACAAAGAAGGTTACGAAAAGGGCGTGCATGACCATGATGCAACCTTGATCCTGAAATCTGTGCTACCAGCCATTGAACAGGCTGAATTGCTTAAATTTGACCCATTATCACGAGCCTTAGCCCAGATTTTTTGGGCGCATACTGAACTTTTATTGGATAAAACCAAAGGTAAGCGCGGAACTATTGAAGAAGGCGGTCTTCAGACTTTAGCGGTCACTTGGCTAGAGCGTGCGAAATCTGCATCTCATATGCGGTCCGTGTTTGGTAGCAATAAGGCCATCGATCTATTGGCAAAAGAGATTGAGTTACAAATTGGTCAATTTATAAATGATCACCCAATTTCACTCGAATCCAACTACATATCTGAACTTGATATTCGGAGAGCATCCACATATCTCGTGCTTGAACTAGCACGAGAGCATCTAGAGTTTATCAGTAGCCAATATGCGGGTGACTTAGTCGATGAATTGAAGCGATCAATGGATGATCAAACTTGGGGTCAATACCTCCTTTCCTTAGAGAAGTTAGCTGGTTTGCCGGGTGAAAAGTGGAAACTTAGTGAAGCTTGGTTAAAAGCACTGCTAGATGATAAATTATCTGAAGGTGATTTAACCAAAAACAGTAAGCTAAAAAAACTATCCCGTTATATACCTGAAGCTATTACACAGTTGAATTTGGGGGGGCGAGTAAACAGACGAACAAGTAATGTTGATCTTGAGCTAAGTATTGAAGGTTTATTGGGCGATCACCAATTAATTGAAAGCCAGGCTTTAAGTTTCGGACTGGATTCATTCCTACAACGTATGGAGCATCATCGTGATGTTGTGGTACCAGCGTATCACCATTATTTGAAAACCAGGCAGCAAGTGATAGCAGAAGAACGTGATGCCTTGCGATTAGAAGAGTTTAAAGCACGTCCATTAAGTTCTTTTGTTCGGAACCGCTTAATTAACGAATCTTACTTACCTTTGATTGGCGATAACCTTGCCAAACAAATGGGGACGATAGGTGAAAACAAACGAACAGATCTTATGGGTTTGTTAATGATGATATCACCTCCAGGTTACGGTAAAACGACGCTAATGGAGTATGTGGCAAACCGCCTTGGTTTGATCTTTATGAAGATCAATTGTCCGTCACTGGGTCACGATGTTTTGTCATTGGATCCGCAGCAAGCACCCAATGCAACAGCCAAACAAGAGTTACTCAAACTCAACCTGGGTCTGGAAATGGGTAATAACGTCATGCTGTATCTAGATGATATACAGCATACTCACCCCGAATTCTTGCAGAAGTTCATTTCACTTTGTGACGGTACTCGCCGTATTGAGGGTATCTGGAAGGGCAAGACAAAAACCTATGATATGCGCGGACGAAAATTCTGCGTCGTTATGGCAGGTAACCCCTATACGGAATCTGGTGAGGCATTTAAAGTACCTGACATGCTTGCTAACCGTGCAGATATTTATAACCTTGGCGATATTTTGGGCGGAATGGATGAGCAGTTTGCACTGAGTTATGTTGAAAACTCACTCACCTCTAATTCTGTGCTGGCACCTCTGGCGGTGCGAGAGATGGGCGATGTTTATAAGTTAATAGATATGGCGAAGGGTAGTGAGGTCGCTTCGACAGATTTAAGCCATCAATACAGTGGCGCAGAGATCAATGAAATCACAGAAATTCTTAAAAAGATGTTCGTGATTCAAGATGTTGTGTTGAAGATAAACCAGCAGTATATCGCCTCCGCTGCTCAGAATGACAATTATCGAACAGAGCCCTCCTTTAAATTGCAGGGTAGCTATCGAAATATGAATAAGATGAGTGAAAAAATCTCAGCGGTTATGAATGAATCTGAGCTGATGGAAATGATTCAGGATCATTATCTGGGCGAGGCACAATTACTCACAACAGGTGCTGAAGATAACTTGTTAAAACTGGCTGAACTTCGTGGCAATATGACTGAAGAACAAGCTGCTAGATGGAAGCAAATTCAACGTGATTTCTTACGAAATAAAGCGATGGGCGGCGATGAAGGTGATGTTGGCGGCAAAGTAGTCGCTCAGCTGGCCGATCTTGTACATGGATTACAAGACCTCAAAGCCGTTGCAGAAGAGTCGAGAGTAGAGCCTGAACTAGTAGGCACAGTAGTAGATGAAAGTGGTGTTGGTTTATCGTCAGAACAGTTAACTGCAGAAATGGATCGTTTAGTTGCCGTACTGAAAAGTAATCAGCCTAACGTCGAAGTGATAAACCAGCCTGTTCCGGGCATCAGTAAAATTCTATCGGTTTTAGCAGATACGATTGAACAAAGCTTAATGCCAGTTGTAATGAGTATGGATAAGAAACTCGATATTGATTTGCGCACGCACCATAAAATGACTGATATATCAGAGCAATTACGTAGCTTACAGCAAAGCGTAGGTGTTTCTAAACCGGTTGATTCAAGCTCTGGGCCTAATGTGCCGGAAGGGTAGCGCTTTTATTTATGGTAAGTAGTCTATGGTTAAGGATCAAGTTGATTGTCAGCTTGGTCTTTATTATTGCAGGGTTGCATGTACTCAATGTGATGCTAGATTACCAGTTAGGTAATTATGGCATTATTCCGAGGTCAGAATCTCACTGGTTTCATATTTATACGTCACCCTTCATTCATGGCAACCTAGGTCACTTAATTAATAACCTGTTTGGTTTAGCCGTATTTAGTGCTTTTTGTTTATTGCAGTCAGTTAGATTTTACTTATTAAGTAGTCTGTTTATCATCACTTTGACAGGTGTTTTGGTATGGATATTTGGACGTAATGCCATTCATATTGGTGCTAGTGGTTGGATATTCGGACTTTGGAGTTTGTCGATTGCGATGGCGCTATTTGATCGTCGATTCATCAGTATTGTTTCTGGTTTTTTAGTATTCTTTTTTTACGGAGGCATGGTCTATGGCGTCTTGCCTAGCGACCCAAATATTTCATTTGAAGCGCATTTTTTTGGAGCGTTATCAGGTGTGGTTTTCGCCTTTCTATATTCGCTGTATCTCAAGTCAATGAAGCGGTTTGGTAAACCAACGCGCTTATCAAAAGGATCGAAAAAATGATTACGAGCTTGTTGAACAAACTTAAATCGTTGTTTGTTTCAAACTCATGTCGACTAAGTAAGGAGGTAGTCACAATTAGTTGGCAAGCCAATTGGACGACTTACTTAAATGAGACAGTCGCTTTTTACAGAACTCTTAGCGAATCAGATAAAACTTTATTTGAAAAGCGTGTACGCCTATTCCTGGAGACTACGCCTGTTGAAGCCGGACAGATTGAAGTAACTGATGAAGACCGCTTGCTTGTTGCTGCCAGTGCAGTGATCCCTGTTTGGGGGTTCCCAGAATGGCATTACTTTAATGTGAAAAAAGTATTTTTATTACCTGCTAGTTTTAATGAACAATTTGAATGTGGTCAGCCTGACTCGCTCATTACGGGCATGGTTGGAACTGGCCCTATGTCTGGAAAATTGGCATTAAGTAAACCTGCTTTGCATCTGGGTTTTTTGAATACTAAAGACAAACAAAATGTAGGCATTCATGAATTTGTTCACCTAGTCGATATGGCAGATGGCGATTGTGATGGCTTTCCTGAGAGATTAAAAAAATACGCCTTTTCAATTCCTTGGTTTGAACTGGTAGAAAGTAAAATAGCGGGAATTGAAAGTAATAGCAGCAATATCAGAGATTATGGCGCTACGAATAAAGCTGAGTTCTTGGCAGTAACATCAGAGTACTTTTTTGAGCGGCCCATGATGATGAAGAAGAAGCACCCAAAACTATATCAAGCACTTTCTGACTTCTACCAGCAAGATGTGTCGAGAATTGCTGATGATATTAAACCGCGTAAAAAGGCGCCATGCCCCTGTGGGAGTGGAAAGCGGTATAAGCATTGCTGTTTGCCTGAAAGTTAAAGTTTGCTAGATAGATGAATTAGAGTCAGCAGATCTTCAGATAATTAACTAGAAAATAAAAAGGACTAAAAATGAATTGCCCACAATGTAAAGGATACCAATTAGAACCAAAAGAACTCGAACCAGGACTAGTCGCAGGAAGCTGCTCTAAGTGTCAGGGAGCTTTAGTTTCATTAATGAATTATCGTTTCTGGGCAGACCAGCAAGAAACTACTAAAGCGAGCGCAGAAGAAACTGACGTTGTCGAAGCTGAAGATAACAAGAAAGCACAGGTTTGCCCTAAATGTTCAAAGCTAATGACTAAGTTTCAAATAGGTGCTGATTCTTCTAATCGCTTAGATTTATGTACAGGCTGTGATGAAGCTTGGTTAGATAATGGTGAATGGAAGCTACTAAAGCAGATGGACCTAGCTGACAAACTGCCTAAGATTTTCACCGACGCATGGCAAAGAAACATCCGTTTAGAAAGGCAGGAAAAAATTCATAAAAACCGATATGAGAAATTACTGGGAGAAGCTGACTTCGTTAAGTTAGATGCATTCAAGCAATGGTTAGATCAGCACCCAGAGCAAGGCCAAATTAAGCAATATTTAATCACTAACTTAGACTCTAAGTAATACATTGAGTATATAAGCAATGAAAGACATTCTGAACAAAGGGCTAAGTAAGATTCAGAAAGCAAAGGGTGAGGCTGTTGATAAGGTGACTGAAAAGTGGGCCTTGGTGACCGAAGTCATCAACGATCTCCCTGTTTTTGTTTCACTCGAAAGATCAAAAAGCGAAGCACTAATTGCTTATGATGAAAAGCATTACTTTGTTGTGCCTTACCGTCTTTCAGAAGTTGGTATTTCTTTACACTCTATGCGAAGTTTGCCTGAAGGAGTGCCTGAAATAAATGCATTACCCAAGCGGCGTATATTCCATTTTCCTAATGAACACGCAGAATATCAAGTACGTGAAATCTTGCTTGAACAGGGTAGGGATATTGTTAGGGCTTCTTCTGGTGATAAGAAACACACGATCGAACAGCTGGCAAATGATATTGATAAACTGGATAAGAAATTAACATATGGAATGTTGTTAGTCGGAGGGGCGGCTGCCTTAGTGAACCCTGTGTTAGGGGTTGGTATCGCCGTGAAGGCGGTGCTGCCCGGTGCTGCAAGTCTAATTAATAAGTATGGTTTACGCCCTGTTGGTGAAAAACTTAGAAAGTCCAACTTGGAAAAGGAATTAAGTGAGGCTGAGAAGAAAATTCTTAGCGAATTTGAGCATGCTACGACTGTACAAGTGATCAACCCAGTACTTCAGGAGTTGGACTTGGCCTTGAATACCGATGAGGCAACTCATGACCCCTTACTTGATTTTGATATGAGCAGTATGGATATTCCAGAGTTGGACGGGGTCCGGTGGCGAGATTTAACAGAGCGCGCCATTTACCATATATACAAGGACTGCCTTAAAGATAAATCCAAACATGTTTCTGCTAACTTAGGGCCAGAGGATTTAAGGTGGTTGTCTTCAATTTTGGCAAATCATTTAGATAAATAGACTTGAGGTTATTCGAAGGAGGGGATTTATGCAGGTATTAAGGGAAGTAGTTGCTGTAATAGCGTTTATCGTAGGTGTTGTATTCATTGTTGATCTTGTCAGTAATGGGTTTGACTCGAAAGGCCTACTCTTCGCTGTGCTATGTTTTGTTGGGGCATATATTGTTTGGCCAAGTAAGAAAAAAGGCCAGAGGGATGAGGGCAATAGCTTCCTTGATATCATTGAAGTGGTTATCGAAGCACCGGTTGAAATATTTATGTGGCTTTTGAGAATTGTTGGTCGTCTTTTAGGGCGCTCTGATCGAAATGGCAGTGGAAGCTGTGGCGGTGATGGCGGAATCGACTTTGATATATGATTTCTGGTCAAAGAAAACCGGTATTCACGTAATGAATTTAGTGGGTAAATAAATGACTGATCAAAATAGAATTGAGTTTTTATTAGCGGAATCTTTTAAAGATGAAAAATTTTCAAAAGATGAGAAGCATTCTTTACATAGCTTACTAGCGAGTCTTCAAAAACAAGATGAAATGTTGTCCTTTGCTAGAAATAAAGCATTTGACCTATTCAGGATTCATCACGACGAGCATCCAGAGAATTTTGTTTACGGTACAAATTGGCTTGAGCGGGTAGTTAAAACAATTGATAGCGTGAGATGCGAGTTAGCTCCTCATCGATCAACAGCTTACTTTAGCCCTGGAAAAAGTTGCGTAGGTCAGATAACTAACTCAATTACAGCGGCACGTAAGTATATTGAAGTATGTGTGTTTACGATTTCTGATGATCGTATAAGCGAGGCACTTTTGCAGGCACATAAAGCTAAGGTAGATGTTCGAATTGTGAGTGATAATGACAAGTCGAATGACCTTGGGAGTGATATCCATTATCTAGCGAAGCAGGGGGTTCCGGTTAAACTGGATAGAAGTTCATATCACATGCACCATAAGTTCGCGTTGTTTGATCGACGGTTTCTTATTAACGGTAGTTTCAATTGGACACGCAGTGCGTCAACAAGTAACGAAGAAAACATTACTGTTTTATACGACAAACACCTGATAGATACTTTCTCGAATACATTTGAATCGCTTTGGAATGAATGTAAATCGATTTAATAGGTCTTAATAATAAGCTTTAGTCTGCATGATGACTGGTATTGGCACTTTTGAGCAATCAATTGCCACTTTGCTAGCTGAAACTTAAAGGCAAGTTCTGCCACGTTTGTGCCATTCCCGACCACTCGCTATCCAATAATTGAATGACTCGAAATCGCACTAGTAAGGCTATTGATTTTAGGGTTATTCGACGTCTGCGCACACAAATATTCTCTAAGCCCTAGAAGGTGGTGAAGAAGTTGATACTTTATTAGAGACGTTTATAAATAATTACAGTGAGTAGTTGCGATAATATAGAATTACTAGAAAATTAATTTCAAACACAAATAATTGAAGGTACACAAATGCTCAATACCATTGCGGTGATTACAACTATTACGGCAGTTTTTTCTTTTTTAAATTATAAATTTATTAAATTACCCACCACAATAGGCATAATGACAGTCAGCCTTTTGGCCTCGCTATGCCTAATCCTGCTTCAATATCTTGGTGTCTCAGAAGTGACTGATATTGCTAACAGCCTTTCTAAAGCCGTAATTTTCGATGAAGTAGTAATGAATGGTATGTTAAGTTTTCTGCTATTTGCTGGAGCCTTACACGTCAATATAAATGATCTCTCTGAACGAAAATGGCCAATTGCTCTGTTATCCACTTTTGGCGTTTTGATCACTACATTCCTATTCGGGTATGCCAGTTATTATGTAATGCAGGTTATTGGCCTGGATATCCCGTTGATATATTGCTGTGTTTTTGGCTCGCTTATTAGTGCTACAGATCCTATTGCAGTACTTGGAATACTAAAAAAAGCCGGTGCACCAAAGTCATTGAGCATTAAAATCATCGGTGAGAGTCTGTTCAATGATGGAGTGGCTGTTGTTGTCTTTCTCGTGTTGTCGAGTATTGCTATTGGTACAAATGAAGTTACAACTACTGATATTGGCATCTTGTTCGCAGAAGAAGCAATAGGAGGCATTGTCTATGGATTATTGCTGGGCGCTGTAGGTTACTACATGCTTAAAATGGTCGACAATTATCAGGTTGAAATATTACTTACCTTAGCAGTGGTAATAGGGGGTTATGCATTAGCCCAACAAATCCATGTGTCGGGACCGATTGCAATCGTCGTCACGGGGCTCATGATTGGGAACCATGGAAGATTGCTTGCGATGTCCGATACAACGCGAAAGCATCTAGATCAGTTCTGGGAGTTGCTCGACGAGATTCTTAACGCCTTTCTTTTTGTTCTAATTGGAATAGAAGTGCTAGTAATCGATTTCAGTCCTAATGTATTGATTGCAGGTATGGTTCTAATTCCAATACTACTATTAGCACGATTCTTAAGCACTTCACTGCTCTTGGGAGTTCTTAAATTCCGTGAGGAGTTTACTAAGCATACTGAATTATTATTGACCTGGGGAGGTCTGAGGGGAGCAATCTCAGTTGCATTGGCACTATCGCTTCCACCCAGTGAAACAAAAGATATTTTGGTGGGAATTACGTACATTATCGTTGTGTTTTCAATTCTTGTGCAAGGACTCACGATAGGTAAGTTAATCGAATTTTTGCTAAAAAAAGAAGACAAAACCTAATATTTATTTTGATAGATAATACAAAAAGATCGCTAATAGGCGGCCTTTTTATATTGAAGTCATCATTAGGTTAAAGTGTTCGTGTATTGTTGTTCAACTGCCCTAATTATCCTGATTACAATACCACTAAAGCTTTGGCTAGTTGAACCCACCAGCAAAAGCGTTCCCTTTTAGGATTTTGAAAAGAGATGAAAAAGTACACTTTCGTTAATTCAAAAGCGTTCATTTTTACATAGTAAAATCGGGATAATTTTCCTTAGAGCTAAATAATATCAGCTAGATTTAACGCATTCTCGATATCTTGACCATTTAGTATTCGAATAATCTCAACTTGCTTTACGGTACACCTAAAGTAAACAGAGTGTGACTTATAAACGCTAAGTCTATATCCCTCTCTAATATTATTAACTTCTGGGTATTGTAAGGGAGCTATAGCGATAGATTCGAAACGATCAACAAGCCCATCAAAATACGAGATAGCAACTGTCTCACCGAAGGTGTCAATCCCGAACTCTAATAACCTTTCTAAATCAACTTCAGCTTCAAGACTTAAAACATATTTACCCATTCAGCTTCCTTGCCAAAACAGATTTTTTAATTTCAGCTGGAGTCTTATTGCTAAATCCACTCTCTTCACCCTGTATCAAGGCGGCTCTTATTGCTTGAACACGTAGGTTGTTTGCATCTAGTTGCTGCTTTTGCCGAATTAAGTCTCGGAGTATTTCACTATCAGATGCATAAAGGCCTTGCTCAATCTGAGACTGTAGCCAGTCATTTTGAATATCTGTCACAGTGATACTTTTTTTAACCATTGGCATAATTATTACCTATCGATTTCGGTAGTATTAAATACTACCACTTGATCGATGATAATCAAAATAGTCCAAAAACGTATATTTTTCGACATTGAGAAAAGGGTCGCTTTGCAGCTCATATCAAGCACTTACTCAGCAACCAGAAAGGTAATCTCCGAATCAACATTGAAAATAAAACATTTAGCAGTGTTATTTGAAACCAGCCCAATATTAAAACCAACGATGAAAGCTGTTCGCTATGATTTTTAGCAAAATAAGACTGTAAGTACTTGATTTCGTTAGTGTGCTTGTAGTGCGTTATAGGCGTACTTGAAAGGTAAGATATATATTAGTATCAATTACTTATCTGGTTCTCACAATAATATTGACATGGTAGGGGTCCTACCAATTATTTGCTGTTAATTCAGTAACTTAAAACCCGATACTTTGTTGTCGGGTTTTTTGTATGTGGTCCGTAGACCATATTGAGACCATCCGTAGACTATTTTAATTATTCAACTCAATTATTCTGATTAAATTGACCTCTATTTTCTACTAACTGACTCTGTCTGAAAGATAGTGTGTCATTCTCGTTTGGTCGGGCAATAAAATATCATTCTAGCTTATGCGGAAAGTCAGGCATAAAGCCGTCACTCATCAACCTTGAGTAATGCAGGGTAA